>MDTB01052509.1_pt1 | contig 33959 bp, 29 predicted proteins | sample 811161 | NCBI WGS metagenome assembly MDTB01 (sample SAMN05326650, study PRJNA326480) | marine metagenome | isolation source: seawater | place: Mediterranean Sea | collected 2009 | reverse complement strand
TTCACTTTCAAAATTAAAAGAAAGAGTCTGAAGCAAATCAGGTTCGTCTTCTACCAATAAAATGTGTTCTTTACTCATACTCTAATTTTACTAGAAATAGTTTTTTCTTGTTAGATAAAAAATTTATTTTACAATTTTGTAATGCTTCCTGAATAGTTTAACACTTAGGTTAGCTCTTTTGGATTTTTGAGAAAATTAAGCACTCCAGATAGAGTATCAGGCTTAGGTATATTTATTTGACAAATTGAACAGGTTTTAAGGTAAATAGACTTGGTTTTAAGAATCTCCTCAGCAACATAAGATATTGTCGGATTGTGCCCAAAAATAACAACATGCTTCTCATGGTTGTTTTCTAAAATTAAACTTTTGTAGTCTTGTAAATTTGCATGATATAAATCATCAACTATATTTAAGTTAATTGGAGTCAATTCTTTTTTAAAATATTTTGCTGTTGATAAAGCTCTATTGGCCGGACTACTGTAAAGAATAGGTTTCTCTTGAATATTATCAGAAAACCAATTGGCCATTTTTAACGCATCAGTAATTCCTCTTTCATTTAACGGTCTTTCAAAATCTTTCAATGAGGAATCATTCCAAGAGGATTTGGCATGTCGTATTAATGTAAGAAGCATTTAAAAAAAGTAGTCGATTAAATAACTGATAACACCAAGGAATACCGTTACTGAAACCAATACTGCAAGAAGCCCTTTCAAGTTAAACTCTTTATCTTCGCTCATGATCTGTCATAATCCTATTTTTAAAAAACTAACATTAACATATGGCTAAAGAAGATTTAATAGAAATGGAAGGTGAAGTGATCGATACGATGCCTAATACTACTTTTAAAGTAAAATTAGAAAATGATCATATAATTACAGCCCACATTTCTGGAAAAATGCGAAAAAACTATATAAGAATTCTTACTGGAGACAAAGTTAAAGTGGAGTTGACTCCATATGACTTATCTAAAGGTAGAATTACTTTTAGATCGAAATAAATTAATTTTTTTCTTCTGCTTTTTCTTTATTAATCTCAACTTCCTCAAAAGAAATTTTTAAATCATCTTTTATGCAAGTTACATAGACTGTTCCGCCTTTTTTAGAAAGATCTCCAAATAGAATAGATTCAGCTAAATTTTTCTTAATTTTATCTTGAATTAATCTTTGCATTGGCCTTGCGCCCATTTTTTCATCGTAGCCATTTTTAACTAACCATTTTCTGGCTTTAGAATCTACTTCTAAAGTAACCTTTTTATCATCTAGTTGGGCTTGTAATTCAGTTAAGAATTTATCTAAGACAGTATGTATAACTTGTTCACTTAATGGATCAAACTGAACAATGGCATCAAGTCTATTTCTAAATTCTGGAGAAAATGTTTTTTTAATCATTTCTGAACCGTCGCTTCTATTATCTTGTTTTTGGAAACCCATTGATTCTCTAGCCATTTCTTGAGCTCCGGAATTAGTAGTCATAATTAGTACGCAGTTTCTAAAACTAGCTTTACGGCCATTATTATCTGTAAGAGTTCCATGATCCATCACCTGCAATAAAACATTAAAAACTTCTGGGTGAGCTTTTTCTATTTCATCAAGAAGAATAACTGAATGAGGGTTTTTGGTTACAGCCTCTGTTAATAAACCACCTTCATCATATCCAACATATCCTGGAGGTGCTCCTATCAATCTAGAGACGGTATGTCTTTCCATATATTCAGACATATCGAATCTAACTAATTCAACTCCTAATAAATGGCCTAATTGTCTAGATACTTCAGTTTTTCCAACTCCAGTAGGCCCTGAAAAAAGAAAAGATCCCATCGGTTTTTCATCGTTACCTAAACCTGCCCTAGACATCATAATCGAACTAGCAAGTTTATTGATGGCTTGATCTTGACCAAAGATAACCCTTTTTAAGTCCTCTTCTAATTTTCCGAGCGAGACTCTATCTTTCGTAGAAATACTTTTTTCTGGAATTCTAGCAATCTGAGAAATAACTTTTTGAATATCTAACTCGCCTACAGTTTTTCTCTTTTTATCAGAAGAAAGTCTTATTCTTGCGCCGGCTTCATCAATTACATCTATCGCTTTATCAGGCAAAAACTTATCATTTATATGTTTGGCTGATAGCTCTGCTGCTGCTTTTAATGCAGATTGTGAATATTTTAAATCATGATGTTCTTCAAATTTAGTTTTTAACCCTTCAAGGATTTTAACTGTCTCAGCTACAGAAGGCTCATCTAAATCTACTTTTTGGAATCTTCTAGCTAAAGCTCTGTCTTTTTCAAAAACAGTTCGATACTCTTTAAATGTTGTTGATCCAATAAATTTAATAGAACTTTTACCTAGAATAGGTTTTAACAAATTTGAGGCATCCATTACTCCACCTGATGTAGCTCCAGCACCAATGATTGTATGAATTTCATCAATAAATAAAATAGCATTATCTATCTCTGACAAGTCTTTAAGTATCACTTTAAGTCTTTTTTCAAAGTCTCCTCTATATTTTGTTCCCGCTAAAAGCGAACCCATATCTAAAGAAAAAATTTGTGCGCTTAGTAAATTTTCTGGAACGTTTTTATCAACAATATTTTTAGCTAACCCTTCGATTAATGCTGTCTTTCCAACGCCTGATTCGCCAACTAAAATTGGATTGTTTTTTGAGCGCCTTGCAAGAATTTGAGAAATCCTTACCAACTCGTTCTCTCTACCTATAATAGGATCTATTCTTCCCTTTTGTGCTTCATCATTGAGGTTCAACGCATATTTAGAAATATCCGAATCTAAATTTTCATCTGTCGTCTCTTCGTCAGAAAAATTTACATTTTCTTCATTTTCTAACGTTTCTTCGCCATGGCTTAAAAAAGCTACAGCATCTAGCCTGTTCATTCCTTGTTTCTTAAGAAGATAGACGCTATGACTTTCTTTTTCGCTAAATAAGGCTACTAAAACATTGGCGCCAGTAACCTCACCTGATCCAGTAGATTGAACATGAAATACAGCTCTTTGAATTACTCTTTGGTAACTTAGCGTAGGTTGAATTTCTTTGGCTTCATCCTGCGATAAAGGGGTATGTTCTTCAATAAATTTTAGCAATTCTATTTTTAAAAGCTCTGTATCTACATTACAAGAAGCCAATACTTTTAAAGATTCTTCATTCTCTAAAAGAGAAAGCAGCAAATGCTCTGTAGTAACAAATTCATGCTTATTCGAATGGGCATACTTGAACGAATTATTCAGACAAGATTCTAAATTTTTTTCTAACAATTAATCATCCTCCGCGGGTTCAATCTCGCTAATTAACGGATGTTCATTTTGTTGGGCAAAGTTATTAATGTGAGATGACTTAGTTTCTGCTACCTCTCGAGTAAAAACACCACATATTCCTTTTCCTTTTGTATGAACAGCCAACATAATTTCTGTAGCTTTTTCCTTATCATACCCAAAAAAGGATTGAAGAATATATATAACGAACTCCATTGGTGTGTAATCGTCATTCAATAGAACTACATGATATAAGGAGGGCCTTTTTAAAATAGGATCAGCAGGTTTAACCAAAACAGAAGAATTATCTTCAAAATCATTTTGGCTGTTATTTTTCAATAACTCTCTTATCATTTCTAATTTATTTTCTCTTGATCCATTCCTTTGATAATTGAATCACCAAACTCAGAGCATTTTAATAAAGTAGCCCCTTCCATTAATCTATCAAGATCATAAGTTACTAATTTAGACTTGATTGACCAGCTAATACCTTTTAAAACATAATCAGCTGCTTCTTGCCATCCCATAAACTCAAGCATCATATGAGCAGAAAGAATTAATGAAGATGGATTTATCTTATCTTTGCCAGCATATTTAGGTGCCGTTCCATGAGTAGCTTCAAACAAGGCTACAGATGAGCCAATATTTGCTCCAGGAGCCAAACCTAATCCACCTACTTTCGCTGCTAATGCATCAGAAATAAAGTCTCCATTAAGATTCATAGTCGCAACAACGTCATAATCAACCGGTCTAATTAAAATTTGCTGAAGAAAATTATCTGTAATTACATCTTTGATGATAATTGGCCTTCTAGTTTTTGGGTTTCTAATTCTCATCCAATCGCCACCATCTAAGGATAAAGCTCCAAACTCTCTTTCTGCAAGTTCATAGGCCCATTTCTTAAATGAGCCTTCTGTAAATTTCATTATGTTTCCTTTATGTACAATTGAGACTGAAGATCTATCATGCTCAATTGCGTATTCGATTGCTTTTCTAACCAATCTTTCCGTTCCTTCTTTGGAAATATTTTTCACACCTATTCCACAATTGTCTTCAAAACGAATATTCGTTACTCCCATTTCTGCAGTTAAAAAATTAATAATTTTTTTTGCTTCTTCGCTTCCTGCTTCAAATTCAATTCCTGTATATATATCTTCAGAATTTTCTCTAAAGACAACCATATCAGTAAGTTCGGGTCTTAAAACCGGTGTCGGAACACCTTCAAAGTAACGAATTGGACGCTGACATAAAAACAGATCTAGTTTCTGCCTTAATGCAACGTTTAAAGATCTAATTCCACCGCCAATTGGGGTTGTTAAAGGACCTTTTATTCCAACAACAAACTCGTTAAGGGCCGCTAATGTTTCATCAGGAAGCCATACATTATCTCCGTAAACTTTTAACGATTTCTCTCCCGCAAAAACTTCCATCCAGTTGATTTTTTTTTCATTTCCGTAGGCTTTTTTAACTGCGAAGTCTATGACTTTTTTCATAACAGGAGTTATATCAGTACCAATCCCATCTCCTTCTATGTAGGGAACGATTGGATTATTAGGAATATTTATATTGCCAGAGTCATCAAAAGTGATTTTTGTTCCATCCTCGGGAACTATTATTTTTTTATATTTCATATAAACGATTTAGAATAAACGTAAAAAGATATCATATCATTTTTAAAAGTCTTAAGTTATGACAAAAAAAGTATTAGTAGGAATGTCAGGAGGAGTAGATTCTTCAGTAGCTGCTGCCTTGCTTATAGACCAAGGTTTTGAAGTTACAGGTGCGTTCATGAAAAATTGGAGTGACGATGACGGCACTCCATACTGCAGTGTTAAAGAAGATTTTCTTGATGCGGCATCGGTATGTCAAAAATTAGATATAGAGTTAATTCAACTTAACTTTGCTAAAGAATACAGTGTAAAGGTTTTTGATTACTTTTTATCAGGCTTAAAAGAAGGCAAAACTCCTAACCCAGATATATTTTGTAATAAATACATAAAATTTGAAGAATTCTTTAATTATGCTGAAGATAATAATTATGATTTTGTAGCAACAGGACATTACTGCCAAACCAAAAAAAGTGAAGATGAAACTTTTTTAATAAAAGCTGTTGATCAGTTAAAAGATCAAACTTATTTTTTAAATAATATAAACAAAAGAGTATTAGCTAAGTGCTTATTTCCAATAGGAGATATTAAAAAATCTCAAGTAAGAATAATTGCTAAGGATAGAGATTTAATAACTCATAATAAGAAAGATAGTACTGGAATATGTTTTATTGGAGAAAGACCTTTCCCTGAGTTTCTATCAGGATATCTACCTGAAATTAGAGGTGAAATCATAAACGAAAAGGGAGTTAAGATTGGTGAGCATAAAGGATTATATTTTTACACTATTGGGCAAAGACAAGGTCTAGGAATAGGGGGCGTGAAAGGCTCTCCAGAGCAGCCTTGGTATGTTGCAAAAAAAAATATTAAAGACAATACTTTGATGGTTGTTCAAGACAACAATCATCCTCTTTTATTTTCTTCGCAACTAGAAGTATCTGAGGTTAATTGGTTAGTAGAAAAAAAGCCTGCTCTAGACAAATTATCTGCAAAAATAAGATATCGTCAACAAGATCAAAAGTGTTCTTTACAACAAGTTGAAAACAAGTGGTTGGTTGATTTTGAAGATCCTCAAAGAGCAATTACTTCAGGGCAATCGATAGTATTTTATAAAGATAACATTTGCCTTGGAGGTGGAGAAATAAATTAAAATTAACTATGTAGATATAAATTCGCGTTATTACATCTAAAAAAGATTCTTTTAATGTATAATCTTCAAGCTTCTAATGCTTAAAGACACACTTAATTCAATTTCTCCACTCGACGGCAGATATGCAGCTAAGGTTGCAGAATTAGAAAAATATTTTAGCGAATTTGCTCTCATAAAAAATAGATTTATTGTTGAAGTAAAATGGCTTATTTTTATGTCAAAAAACAAAAGCATTCCTTTTGTAAAACCCTTTTCAAAAAAGAACGAAAAAACTTTAGAAAACCTAATAATTAATTTTTCTATAAAAGATGCTCAAGCAATAAAGAAAATTGAATCTAAAACGAATCATGACGTTAAAGCAATAGAACTTTATATCTGTAAATTACTTAATGACCTTAATCTTTCTAAATATAATGAATTTGTTCATTTTTGCTGCACTTCAGAAGACATAAATAATTTGTCATATAGCCTTATGCTAAAGGGTTTTTTAGATAACGAATATAAAGACATTAATAACATTCTGCTTAAGGAACTCAAACAAAAATCAAAAAAATGGTCCGGCATAGCTATGCTTTCTCATACTCATGGACAGACTGCTTCCCCGACTACTCTTGGAAAAGAAATAGCTAATTTTCATGAAAGAATTAAATTTCATTTAACCCTTTTAAAAAGTCATATTCCAGCAGGAAAATTTAATGGTGCCGTAGGTAATTACAATGCTCATTTAATTGTTGATGAAAAAATTAATTGGCAATTAATTTCAAAAAAGTTTGTTAATTCACTAGGTTTAAGTTGGTCTAAATATTCAACTCAAATAGAACAAAAAGATGTTTTGGTATCCATTATGTCAGTGATTGAAAATCTAAATAATGTTTTATTAGATTTATCAAAGGATGCTTGGTTATACATATCAAAAGGTTATCTGAAACAGTTAGTTATATCAGGCGAAGTTGGATCTTCAACGATGCCTCACAAAGTTAACCCTATTGATTTTGAAAATGCTGAAGGCAATTTAGTCTTGAGTAACGGTTTGTTATTTTCTATGAAGGATAAACTACTAATCTCAAGACTTCAGAGAGACCTTTCGGATTCCACAACTCAGAGAAACTTGGGATCAGCATTTGCTTATTCATTCTTGGCTTATAAGTCTCTTTTAAAAGGTCTTTCTAAAATTGAGCCTAACAAAGTCACAATCAACCAGGATCTCAATAAAAGTTGGGAAGTATTAGCTGAAGCTGTTCAAACCATTATGAGAAAAAATGGAGTTAAAGATAGTTACAATTTAATAAAAAAACTTTCTAGAGGAAAACCATTTGATAAAACGATCTATTTAGATATCATAGCAAATCTAGAGATTAGCGAAGAAGATAAAACTAAACTTTCCCTACTTTCTCCTTTAGAATACGTCGGCTTAGCTAAGCAGTTAGCTAAAGAAATATAACCCTAAATCAATTAAGGAAATAAAATGCTTGATTACAAAAAAACGATAGAAGAGTGCAGCAAACTAACAGATTCTGATAAAAATCTTTTTGGAAATATTAATCCTGAAAGTGCTGCCCGAATGAAAATGCAAAATCGTTTTCAGACTGGAATTGATATTGCTAAATATACTGCTTCAATTATGAGAGAAGATATGGATGCTTACGATAAAGATCCTTCTTTATACACTCAATCTTTAGGATGCTGGCATGGATTTATTGGTCAGCAAAAAATGATTTCTATCAAAAAGCATTTTGGAACAAACAAAAGAAATTACCTATACCTTTCAGGTTGGATGATTGCAGCTCTTAGATCAGAATTTGGACCTCTTCCTGATCAATCAATGCATGAAAAAACATCTGTTGCTAGTCTAATAAATGAACTCTATACCTTTCTAAGACAAGCAGATGCTCGAGAATTGGGTGGATTATTTAGAGAATTGGATGCAGCCGAGGGTGATGCTAAAACAGCAATTCAAGAAAAAATTGATAATTTCCAAACTCACGTTGTTCCAATTATTGCTGACATAGATGCAGGATTTGGTAACGAAGAAGCTACTTATTTAATGGCAAAACAAATGATTGAGGCAGGTGCTTGCTGTATTCAGATAGAGAACCAAGTTTCAGATGAAAAACAATGTGGCCATCAAGACGGAAAAGTTACTGTTCCTCATTCTGACTTCTTAGCAAAAATTAATGCAGTCAGATATGCATTTCTTGAATTAGGTGTCGATGATGGGGTTATCGTTGCCAGAACAGATTCTCTTGGAGCTGGATTGACTCAAAGAATAGCTATAACTCATGAAATAGGTGATTTAGGAGATCAATACAATTCTTTTCTAGACCTTGAAGAAGTTTCAGATAAAGATATGAAACATGGTGATGTTTGTATTAATTATCATGGAAAACTAGTAAGACCAAAAAGATTACCTAGTAATCTCTATCAATTTAAAAAAGGAACTGGAGAGGAAAGATGTATTCTTGACTCAATAACTAGCTTACAAAATGGTGCGGATCTTATTTGGATAGAAACCGAAAAGCCTCATATAGGCCAAATAGGAGCAATGATGGATGAGATCAAGAAAGTAATTCCCAATGCTAAATTGGTATACAACAATAGCCCTTCTTTTAATTGGACTCTTAATTTCCGTCAACAGGTCTTCGATAAAATGACTGAAAAAGGTCAAGATACTTCTGCATATGAAAGAGAAGCTTTAATGGATGAGAAATACGATGATACTGAGTTAGGAAAAGAAGCAGATGAAAGAATACGTACTTTCCAAGCCGATGCTGCAAAAGAAGCTGGAATTTTTCACCATTTAATTACTCTTCCAACATATCATACTGCCGCATTGTCTACTGATAACTTAGCTAAAGAATATTTTGGAGAAAAAGGAATGCTAGGATATGTTCAAGGTGTTCAACGTAAAGAAATTCGAGAAGGGATTGCATGTGTGAAACATCAAAATATGGCTGGGTCAGACATGGGAGATGACCACAAAGAGTACTTTGCAGGTGATGCAGCTCTAAAAGCTTCTGGTAAAGACAATACTATGAATCAGTTCTAGTCTTTGATCTTACCGCAAATACTACAAGACTCACCTTTATCTAAATAAATCCCTCCACAGCTTGGTTGGAGTGGTTTATTTTGTAAGATTAATCCGATAGCCATTCCTCCTATAGATAAAGCTATTACAATTATTGCGAAAACTACTGTAGCCATAAGTTATTCTATCAATTCATCCCATCTTAAGGTACTTGATGAAACAATTTTTTCTGAATCTTGATAAATAAAATATGCAGCTAAGTTATTCGAATTAGCTAAATCTATCCATTCATTATTTGAGGTTGCATACAAGGCAGTTGCCCATGCATCGGCCAGAGCAGTTGAAGATTCATTTAAGACAGATACAGATAATAAATTTGTATCAATCGAAGAAAGAGCAAGTGGATCAATTATATGGCCTGGATTTCTATAATCGCCGGATGTTGCGATAGATATATTTTGTTTAACTTTAAAATCTTTATGAATAGATTTATTAAATGAAGGATCAATCAAAGCGAAACTCCACTCATGAGCTCCCTTCTGACCTTCAAATCGCATTTCGCCACCTATTTCTATCATAAAATTAATAATCTCTTCTTCTTTTAAAATTTTCGACAAAGTATCTACTGCGTAACCTTTTGCAATAGCATTTAAATCATATTGATCATTTAAAAAAACATTAAAAGCTCCATTAGATCTATTTTTTATTTTCAGAGATAAGTTTATCAATCTTAGAAAGTCGTCATTTTCAAATTCAGAAACTTCTCCTCTATTTACTTTAGATATGTATGAGTCTTTTTTATAAGTAGAAAAAATACTATCAATTCTTTTTAATTCATTAAGAATTAAAGGCTTTATATCTTTATCTTTTTCATCAAAATATTTAACCTGCCAAGTAGTTCCAAAGATTTCTCCCTGAAAAACTTTTAAATTAGAATTTGATGAACAACTTATTAAAAAAGTTAATAAGAGGAATAATTTACATAAAAATTGATACAAGTTAGCCGCCAAAATCATCGAACATTATGTTCTCAGGCTCTACTCCTAAATTATCAAGCATTTTGAAACAAGCATCCATCATCATTGGAGGTCCGCACATATAGTATTCAGAGTCTTCTGGAGATGCGTGGTCTTTTAAATAATTATCATGCAAGACTTGGTGAATAAAACCTGTCATTCCTTCCCAATGATCTTCAGGTTGAGGATCAGAAAGTGCCGCATGCCAAGAAAAATTTTCATATTCATCTTGAAGCCTATTAAATTCTTCTACATAAAACATTTCTTTCAAACTTCTAGCGCCATACCAAAAAGATATTTTTCTAGAAGAATCTAAACTAAGTAATTGATCAAAAATATGAGATCTCATTGGTGCCATTCCAGCTCCTCCACCAATAAAGACCATTTCATTATTAGTTTCTTTAGCCATGAATTCTCCAAAAGGACCGAAAATAGTTAAAGGGTCGCCTGGTTTAAGATTAAATAAATATGAAGACGCTTCGCCAGGAGGAAAACTTGATCCTGGAGGTGGAGAAGCAATTCTTATATTAAATTTCATTACTCCTTTTTCTTCAGGGTAATTAGCCATTGAATATGCTCTAATTACTGGCTCTTTCACGACTGAAACATTATCTAATACCTTAAACTTTTCCCAATCTTCAATATAATCCCCCTCTATAGCAAAATCTTTATAATTAGCTTCGTAGGCGGGGATTTCCATTTGGACATAACCTCCAGCATCAAAACCAACGTCTTCTCCTTCCGGAAGCTTCAAGACTAATTCTTTAATAAAAGTAGCGACATTGTCATTTGATAAAACTGTTGTGTTCCATTTTTTTGCTCCAAATACTTCATCTGGAACAGTTATTTTCATATCGCTTTTAACCGGCACTTGACAGGATAAACGCCAGTTATCTTTTTTTTCTCTATTATTAAAATGAGCTTCCTCAGTAGCTAGTATAGATCCGCCGCCATCAAATACTTGGCAACGACATTGCGCACAAGTTCCACCGCCTCCGCAGGCAGAAGATAAAAATAAATTCTGATCAGCTAAAGTTTGAAGTAGCTTACCTCCAGCAGGAACAGTAATTGTTTTATCTGGATCACCATTTATTTCAACTTTTACGTCACCAGTTGAAACCAACCTAGTTCTTGCAAATAAGATCACAAATATCATTAAATTTACGATTAATGTAAAAGCTACTATTCCTAAAGATATTTCTATTAAATCAACCATTAGAGACTAATTCCTCCAAATGACATGAATCCAAAACACATTAAACCGACTGTTATAAAAGTGATTCCTAAGCCCTGAAGACCGTCTGGTATATCGCTATACTTTAGTTTCTCTCTTATTCCAGCTAACATTGCAATTGCTAAAGCCCAGCCAACTCCAGCTCCTAAGCCGTAAACAACGCTTTCTCCAAAAGCTAAACTTTTTTCAACCATAAATAAAGATGCTCCTAATATTGCACAGTTAACGGTTATCAAAGGAAGGAATATACCAAGTGCGTTATATAAAACAGGTACATATTTATCTAGAAACATTTCTAAGATTTGGACAGTAGCAGCGATTACTCCGATATAACTAATCAAGCCGACAAATTCTAACGAAACTTCTGGAAATCCTAACCAAGCTAAAGCACCTTCTCTTAAGATATATGTATAAATAAGATTATTTAAAGGGACAGTAATTCCTATAATAACTATTACAGCAATTCCTAAGCCTATCGCTGCGTCTATTTTTTTTGAAATAGCAATAAAAGTACACATTCCTAGAAACACAGACAAAGCTATATTTTCTATAAAAACTGCATTTATAAATATACTTAAATAGTTTTCAAGCATGATCTACCTTTATTTCTTTAGGGGAGTTTTTACTCATTTTGAAATCAGGAGCTTCTATTTGATCAGTTTTCCAAGATCTTAAAAACCATATAAACAATCCTATTATCAAAAATGAGCTTGGAGGTAACAAAAAGAAATTATTGCTTACATACCAGCCTCCATCAGATGCCAATGGTAAAATTTGCTTTCCTAACAATTGCCCACTTCCAATTAATTCTCTTATAGATCCTACAATTATTAAAATTACGCTATACCCTAATCCATTCCCAAAACCATCCAACAAACTCATATATGGTCCATTTTGCATAGCAAAGGCTTCTGCACGACCCATCACGATACAATTAGTTATTATCAAACCCACAAAAACAGATAAAGTTTTACTCGTTTCGTAATCGTAGGCTTTTAGTAATTGATCAACAATAATAACTAGCGACGAAATTATGGTCATTTGTACAATAATTCTTATGTTGCTAGGAGTGATATTTCTAATAAGAGAAATAAAAAAGTTTGAAAGTGTTACGGTTGCTGTAAGAGCAACGCACATAATTAGTGTTGGATAAAGCTTACTAGTTACTGCTAAAGCTGAACAAATTCCTAAAACTTGAAGAGCAATTGGATTCTCTTTAAATATCGGAGAAAATAAAACATCAGATGATTTAGCCACTAGCTTTTTCCTTTTTTAAATTATCGAGAAAATTCTTAAATCCATCGTTACCCAACCAATAAGCCAGCAAATTTGAAACTCCATTACTGGTAAGAGTCGCTCCGGATAATCCATCAACTTCATAAGAAGACATAATTGCCTTATTATCTACTTTTCCTTTAACAACTTTAATAAGAATTTTTCCATTTTCGTCATAAATCTTTTTTCCTCTCCATAAAGCCTTCCAATTTGGATTATCTACTTCAGCTCCTAATCCAGGAGTTTCTTTATGCTCGTAAAATTCTAACCCTACAATCGTATTTAAATCATTTGAAATTGCTAAATATCCGTACAAAATTCCCCATAATCCATATCCTCTTACAGGCAAAATTACAGTATTTAACTGGCCTTCACGGTACTCTAGAAAAACTTTAGAAAAATTTTCCCTCTTTTTAATAGTGGCTATGTCTTCTGCAGATGAAAGTAGAACAAACCTACTTGGATCTCTCAACTCTTTAGATAATTCATAATTATCTGTTAATTGGCCTGTAATAAGCCCTGCTTCTATATCAATAATTTTTTCTTCTATAGAGTTAAATGCATTATTTACTGAGCCATAAAAGGGCTCTAAATCAGCTGCAGCAACTATTTTTTTTTGTTGATCTAATATTGCATTTTTCTTTTGTTGCTCTTTTAAGCCGACAGCAATAACTGAAATAATTGCAGCACAAACAAGACAAAGCCCTATGCCGATAAAGATTGTATTTTTTATGCTATCTTTATTCTGCATTTAGAACTCTAGCTCTTTGTTTTATATTTCCACTAACAACATAATGATCTATTAAAGGAGCTACTAGATTAGCGAAAAGTATTGCTAACATCATACCTTCAGGATAAGCGGGATTTAAAACTCTAATCATAATCACCATAAAGCCAATTAAAAATCCATAAACCCATCTTCCTTTATTAGTATGGGATGCAGAAACGGGTTCAGTTGCCATAAAAACTAACCCAAACATATAACCACCCATTACCATATGCCACCAAAATGGAATAGCAAACATAGGATTCGTATCGCTTGAGACTATATTGAAAAGCGTAGCTGTGAATATTGTTCCAATAATAGCTCCTGAAACAATTCTCCACGATGCAATTTTTGTATAAAGAAGTATTGCTAAACCAATTAATATTGCAACTACAGAAGTCTCTCCTATAGAGCCTGGAATAAATCCTAAAAACGCATCTGACCAGGCATATGGCATATTCAAATATGACTCTTGAGCTGACATTCCAAGCATTGTTGCAGCGGTATATCCGTCTACTGCTATCCAAGACATATCACCTGACCAGGATGCTGGATAAGCAAAATATAAAAAAGCTCTTCCTGTTAAAGCAGGGTTTAAAAAATTCTTTCCGGTACCACCAAAAATTTCTTTACCTATTACAAGTCCTACACTTATTCCTAAAGCAACTTGCCATAAAGGAGCATCAGGAGGACAGGAAAGAGCAAATAATATGGTTGTAACAAATGCACCTTCACTAATTTCATGTTTTCTAACGACTGCAAAAATTACCTCCCAAGCAATACCAACTACAAAAGTAACAAAATAAATTGGTAAAAAATAAATTGCTCCATAGCTTATACAATCTAAGATATTATTAGGGTTTAATCCTGATACCATTTGAATAATTGGCCAGTGCCAGTCTTTTTCAAATACTCCTCCGTTAAGATTAACTAACTCAATAGCTGTTAATGCTTGATTTCCTATGTTGTACATTCCAAAAAACATAGCCGGAAAAGCAGAGAGCCATACCACTACCATTATTCTTTGGATATCACTCCCGTCTCTAATATGAGTTAAGCCAGAAGTCTTTCTATCGGACGAATAAAAAAGATTTTCGAAAACATCAAAGATAGGGAAATATTTTGAATATTTTCCTTTGCCCTCAAATGAAGGTTTAACCTTATCAATGAAACTTCTTAAAGGATCTGACATTAGCCTTCCTCTTCTATTTTAGTTAGCATTTCTCTTAATAAAGAGCCGTAATCATATTTGCTTGGACAAGAATAAGTACAAAGTGATAGGTCTTCTTCATCTAATTCTAAGACTCCTAATTGTTGAGCTAACTCCGTGTCGTTTGTAACAATACTTTTTAAAAGCTGTGTAATCATGATGTTGTAAGGAAAAATATCTTCAAAAAGTCCAATTGGGACTATTGCTCTATCAGCTCCATTCATAGCGGTTGAATAATTTAATTTTAAATATTTTTCATTAAATTTAGATAAAAATACTCTTAAAGAAGAATGCTTTGGAAGTCCCGGTCTCAAAAAATTAAGAAATTCTCTATCTGATTTATTCGCCTCTCTCAAACAAGTAACTTGAGTATCAAACCTACCTAAATAACCTGTCTTATCTTTAGATCGTTTGCCACATAAAACAGACCCAGAAATATATCTATTTTCTCCATCGGCTTCTTTTTCTGAAATTAATTCTTCTATAGAAGCCCCTACTTCTGTCTCTACAAGGCATGGATTTTTAACTTGCGGGCCACAAAGAGCTATTGTTCTTGAAAAATCTAAATTTCCCTTTTTGAATAAATTACCTATCATTTTCACTTCTTGATATCCAATAGTCCAAACCATGTTATTTAAGCTTACTGGTGCAATATTATGTATTTGAGTTCCCACTAATCCTGCTGGATGAGGACCTTCAAATTCATGATATAAAATTTTATCAGATTCCATCTTTGCTAGCTTTGAATCCAAACTAGTTGAAATATGTACAAAATTTTTCGGTATATGTGATAAAACTTCCAGTCCAAAATTAAAATCTTCTAAGTGATTCTTTAAATAATCTTCTGGGTTAAAGTTCAGAGGATCTGTTCCTATTAAAGAAATAAAAATTTCATTGGGGATGCTATCTACTTTAGGTATTTTTGAAAAAGGTCTTGTTTTAAAAGATGTCCAGCATCCTGAATCTTTTAATAACGTTAAAATATTTTCCTTATTGAGATCTTCCTTCTTTGAAACAGGATCAAAAATTACTTCTTCTAAATTTTCTAGATCTTTTTCTATGACTAGTGATAAAAAAGCTCGTCTATCTCCTCTATTAATTTCAATAATTTTCCCTGTAGCTGGAGAAACAAAAATGACTCCAGGATTTTTTTTATCTTCAAATAAAGGTTGTCCTTTGATTACTGAATCACCTTCATGAACAAGCATAGTCGGTTTTAATCCATGATAATCATCGCCCAGCAGAGCTGCTTTTTTTGTATTTATATTTTCATTAAGTGAACTATTTATTTCACCCTTGATAGGTACATTTAAACCTTTTGTAATTTTAAATTGCATTGGCAGAGGAGAGTTTTTTATTTATAGAAAGTTTGGTAACTTTTTATACTTTATTCCTGACATTTTTTTAATTACTTTTAGTAGTTGTGCGCAATATCCAATTTCATTGTCGTACCAGACATAAACTATCACGTTCTTTCCGTTCACAATCGTAGACTGTCCATCGATAACTCCGGCATATTTACTTCCAACAAAGTCTGAAGATACATTTTCAGTTGAAACCGAAATATCTATTTGATCTTTTAATAAACTATGATTTGCTGTTTTCTTTAGAAAATCATTAAAGTCTTCTAGAGTTGAAGATTTATCTAGATAAAGCTTTAAAATTGCCAAAGAAACATTTGGCGTTGGAACGCGAATTGCATTAGCAGTAAGTTTTCCTTTTAAATCTGGCAAAACTTTTGCGACTGCTTTTGCAGCTCCAGTTTCCGTAATAACCATATTCAATGCCGCAGCTCTTCCTCTCCTTGATTTCATATGAAAATTATCAATTAAGTTTTGATCATTAGTGTAAGAATGGACAGTCTCAACATGGCCGTTGTTTATTTTAAATTCATTGTCTATTGCAGAAAGCAAAGGAACAATGGCATTTGTCGTGCAAGAAGCTGCACCTATAATTTTATCGGAATCGTCAATATCATCATGATTAACTCCATAAACAATATTTTTTAGACCTTCTTTAACCGGAGCGGTTAAAAGAACTTTTTTAATCTCCTTATTTTTTAAATGAATTGATAAACCTTTCTCATCTGAAGATATGCCAGTGTTATCAATTAATAGAGCATCTTTAATCCCATATTTTGAATAATCTATATCTCCGGGATCATCGGAATTAATAAATTTAATTACATTTCCATTCATAATTAAGGCATTTTCTTCCTCATCAACCCTTATAGTGCCTTTAAATCGTCCATGAACAGAATCTTTCCTTATTAATTCAGCTCTTTTAAGCAAATCGTTACTAGTTTTTTTTCTTGTGACAACTGCTTTTAGTTTGAAAGTTTCTCCAGCTCCACTATCTTCTAAAAGAAGCCTTGTAATTAATCTGCCTATTCTTCCAAAACCAAACAAAACTAAGTCTTGCGATTGATTCAAGATTGGATCATGTTTTCCTATTACATCCTTAATTTGATCTTGGATAAATTCATCTATCCCTATACCCTTGTCGTCAAACATATATCCCGCAGCAAGTATTCCAATATCGATTTGTGAAGGACCTACATCAAGCTTATTTATACTAGCCAAAACCATAGATGTTTCGTATTCGCTTAATTCATTATTTTCTACTTCTCGAACCCTTCTATGCAATTGCATTATTTCAATTACAGATAAATTCATTAAGGGGTTTCCATACAGCAAAATTCGCACATTACTTCTATGCCATTTACCTATCAAAGGAATCATAGCTTCTGTTAAAGCCTGTCTTTCTATCCAGTTTTCTAGATAGTTATCTGGTTTTGCTCTGGTTCTTTTATCAGGATTATTATCTGAATCAGTTGGAGTCATTTAAATTTAGAGAGATGAATACTTCTTGAGATGATAATCAGAGTTTCCAAATATAGTTCTTATCGTTGTAAGTCGTTTAAAATAGTGACCTATACTCATTTCCTCTGTAACACCCATGCCTCCATGAAGTTGTATCGCTTCCTCGCCAATTAATTTAGCAGCATTTCCAATTTGATACTTTAAAGCTGAAATAGATTTTATTGCATCCTCAGATTGGTCATTTAATTTTGTTGCTGCCATCAGTAAGAGAGATTTAGTTTGTTCGTGGACCATAAAAGTATCTACCATTCTATGCTGTAATGCTTGAAACTGACTTAATGCTTGTCCAAATTGTTCTCTAGTTTTTGTGTACTCTAGAGTCAATTCGTTCATTTTCTGCATAATACCAATTGCTTCAGCTGAGATAGCCAACGTTGCTAGATTAACAACGTGTTCAATTGATGAAAAGGATTCTCCCTCTTCACCAAGCAAGGCTTCTTTAGTTATGACAACATTTTCTAGAGTAAGTTCTGATGCTTTAGTTCCATCGATATTTGAGTAATCTCTCAAAGATACTCCAGAAGCATCCCGATCAATTATAAACAAACTTATACCTGATTTATCTAATTGTTCCCCTGAAGTTCTAGCAGAAACAATTAATTTATCCGCTGCAGGACCATTCATCACAACTGCTTTATATCCATTAAGTTTGAAATTATCTCCATCTTTTTCAGCAGAAGTAGTTACATCATTTAAATCAAATCTACTTTGTGGTTCAGTGAAAGCGAAAGCAAGATGCATGTCACCTGAAAACAAGTTAGGTAAGATTGCTTCTTTTTGATTCTCAGTTCCTAGCTTGCTTACTAAATTTCCTGCAAGAACGATATTTGGAATATATGGCTCTACAATCAAGCCCGTTCCAAAAGCTTCTAAAATAACCATAATGTCAATAGGACCGCCATTATATCCTCCATCTTCTTCAGGGAAAGGCATGGCTAAAAGACCTAATTGAGAAAAAGTTTTCCAGAATTCTTTGCTAAAACCATCATCAGATTTAACTAATTTTTCTCTAACATCAAAGGGATAATCTTTTTGAATAAATTGTTGAATTAAATCTTGAAGTTGCTTTTGTTCATCGCTGAGTAAAAAATCCATAATAAATTCCTATAAAAATTAAAGCCCCAGTACAGCTTTCGCTATTACGTTTCTCTGAACTTCATTACTTCCGCCATAAATTGAAACTTTTCTATAGTTTAAGTAATGCGGCATTACATTAGCAGCGTAATCAGGTCCAATTCTTTTTTCGTTAGAAAGAAGATCACTCTCGCTCATAAAAGGATGAGCATAATAACCAAGAGCTTCAACAAAAAGTTCTGATAGCGATTGCTGAATATCTGTTCCCCCTATCTTTAAGATGGATGATTCAGGACCAGGATGCCCGCCAGCAGACATAGCAGCTAAAGTTCTTAACTCTGTAAATTCAGCAGATAATAAATCTATTTCAATTTTGTTAAGTTTATCCATGAATAAACTATCATCTTTCAATAACCCATCATTCAAAGGAAGATCTTCAGTTATTTGTCTTAGTCTTCTTATCTCTCTTTTTAAATGAGGTATGCCACCTATTCCTGTTCTTTCATGAGCAAGTAAAAATTTAGCTATATTCCAACCAGCTCCCTCTTCACCAATTAAGTTTTCCGCAGGAACTTCAACATTGTCGAAAAATACACTGTTTACTTCGTGTGAACCATCAATAGTAATAATAGGCTGAACTTCGACTCCTGGAGTTTTCATATCGATTAGTAAGAAACTAATACCTTGTTGTTTTATTCCAGATGAATCAGTTCTGACTAGACAAAATATCCAATCTGCATTTTGAGCCAAAGTAGTCCATGTTTTAGATCCGTTAACAATATATTTGTCACCTTGTTTTTCAGCTTTTGTTTTTAATGAAGCCAAATCAGAACCAGATCCTGGTTCAGAATAACCTTGACACCACCAAACATCGTTATCGCGTATCGCAGGTAAGAATCTTTCTTTTTGCTCGTCACTTCCAAAAGTGTAAATAACCGGTCCGCACATGCTGACACCAAAAGGAACAATATTAGGTGTATTAGCCTCGGCTAATTCATTCTGAAAAATAAATTTTTGAGTCACTGACCAACCAGTTCCTCCATGTTCTTCAGGCCAATTAACAGCGAACCAGCCTTTTTTACTTAAAATCTTTTGCCAAGTTACGATGTCTTCCTTCGTAGTTGGAATACCTTTATCCATTTTTTCTTTAATATCAGCTGGATAATTCTCTTTAATAAACGATTTAACTTCTTGTTGAAATTTTAAATCTTCTTCTGAAAAAGATAAGTTCATAAAAACTCCTTTAATTTAGTTTGATTTGTTGTCGAGGTAGGTATTATACACACAGATTTATTCTTCAAAAGTAGAAAACTAATACATATGCATAGAATTTTAGGGCATCAAAAAACTTTAATTATTTGTGAAAATCAATTTTTTATCAATCAGGTTGAAAATTTCTTAGCAAATCAAAATTTTACAGATTATTGTGTTCTTTCGGATTTAGAAACTCTTCCTTATGATATTTTTTCTCCGCATTCAGAAAAATTAGCAAGCCGTTTAGACTCCATGGCTAAAATTGTTAATAAAGAAAAATTAATCGTAATAACAACAATAAATTCACTAATTCAGCCTTATTTTGATAAAGCATCTATAAATAATTTTTCTTATACTTTTATTCGAGGCAATTCTTTAGATAGAGATAATTTAATTTCATCATTAGCTTCCGCCGGTTATAAATCTAAGGAAATAGTTACAGAAAAATCAGAGTTTGCGCTTAGAGGATCGGTTATAGATATTTTTCCAACAAATTCTAAGCTGCCAATTAGGATAGATTTAGATGATGATTTAATTGAATCAATTAGATTGTTTGATAAAGATTCACAAATTTCGATTAATAAAATAGATAAATATCAATGCCGTTCTAGTAAAGGTTTTGAATTAGATCAGAACTCTATTTCTATTTTTAAAAAAAATTGGAGAAGTCTCTTTAGTCAAGATGGAGATTTTTTTGATCAAGTTTCCCTAGGAAATTTTCCTGAAGGCATCGAATCTTATTTCCCTCTATTCTATGAACAAAAACCAGTTTTTAAAGATTTCTTTAATAATTATCATAAATTTATATATGGGGATGTCTTTAATGGAGCTGATAAATATTGGTCATTAATTAATAGAAGATATGAAGATTTTATATCTGACATCAATAGACCACCTCTGAAACCTAATATTCTTTACAACAGTCCTAATGATTTTTTATCAAGCGAAATAGAAGTAATAAAAGCTGATCAAAATGAAATATATTCAGAAGAAGAAGTTAAAGATAACTTTATTGCTCAAAGTAAAAGAACTAATACGGACTTAACCAAACAAAATTATGAATTTAAAATAGGCAATAGAGTTGTTCATACAAATTTTGGAATAGGTATTTATAGGGGTCTAAAAAATCTAAACAAAACAGAATGCTTTGTCATTGAGTATGAAGGAGAAGAAGTTCTTTATTTACCGGTTGATTCCATGAATTTGCTAACTCCTTATGTTGGTAATCAAGATATAAAACTTGATTCACTCAGCAAAAATAATTGGAAAGTTAAGAAAGAAAAATCAGAAAAAAAAGCATACGATATTGCAGCTGAGCTTCTTGAAGCAGAAGCTAAAAGAAGAATTGATAAATCAGATATTCTTGAAGTTGATCAAAAGGATTATGAAGAATTCTCAAGCGGCTTTGGATTTCAAGAAACTCTTGATCAGGCTAAAACTATTTTAGAGGTAAAAAGTGATCTTGCTGAAACGAAACCACAAGATAGATTAGTATGCGGTGAAGTTGGATTTGGGAAAACTGAGATAGCCTTAAGAGCTGCTTTCATTTGTGCAAAAAATCTAAAACAAGTTTGTATTCTGGCTCCTACAACTCTTTTAGCAAGACAACATTATGATTTATTTATAGAAAGATTTAAAAAAACAGGAATAAACATTGACTTTCTTACAAGAGAGAAAAAAGCCAAAGAAAAACAAAATATTAAAGAAGAATTATCTAGCGGAGAAATATCAATTATTTTAGGAACGCATGCTTTGCTAAATGACTCTATAAAATTTAATGATTTAGGATTGCTTATTGTTGATGAAGAACATAAGTTTGGCGTAAGACAAAAAGAAAAATTAAGAAAAATTAAAAAAGGTGTAAATGTTATTTACTTATCAGCCACTCCAATTCCAAGATCTTTAAACATGGCATTGTCAAAGGTAAGAGATATTTCCATCATAAGCTCTGCTCCACCAGGAAGGAAAGCAGTTGAAACTATAGTATCTAGGTATTCTGAAAGCTTGATTCAAGAAGCTCTTGAAAGAGAGTTTCACAGATCTGGTCAATCTTTTTATTTAATCAACAGCGTAGCTAATCTAAAAAACAAAGTATTAGAGCTAAAAAAATTACTGCCTGATGCAAAAATTGATTTTGCACATGGGCAAATGCATCCAAAAGATTTAAAAAATATAATGATAAAATTTCATCGCCATGAAATTGATATTCTTGTTTGTACAACAATAATAGAAAGTGGATTAGATATTCCTAACGCAAATACATTACTTATCGAAAACTCAGAAAATTTTGGGTTGTCACAACTTCATCAGATAAGAGGAAGAGTTGGAAGATCAAAAAGACAGGCATATGCATATTTTCTGACATCAAATGAAAAAAAACTTTCTAAGAACGCTGCAGCAAGAATTGAAGCTTTAAACTATGGAGATTCATTAAATTCTGGATTTAATTTAGCCATGCGCGACTTAGAAATTAGAGGTGCAGGTGAGATACTTGGAGAAAAGCAAAGTGGTGCAATTGATTTTGTCGGTCTAACATTATTCACTTCCATGATAGAACGCTCTATAAAAGTAATAGAAGGAAATGTTGATTCAGAAATTAATGAAATAGAAATAAAAATTGGAATTAATGGTTTTCTAACTGAAGCTTACATACCTCAGCCTGAAGTAAGACTATCTTTGTATAAAAAAATTTCGTCAATAGAGAATGTAGAAGATATTCGAGAAATAAAAAAAGAGCTTGAGGATAGATTTGGAGCTATCCCAAAAGAAACCGTAGATTTGTTAAGATTAACTAAAATTAGAATATTAAGTAGCAGACTATCCATCAATAAAATTACGAGTAATCTAGAAAAAATTACTTTGTTTTTAGATGAAAATAATTTGCTGACCCCTCCTGATTCTAAAATTGAAAAAATAATGATCAATATTCCTGATGCTTCGACTGATAAGGTAGATTTCTTATTAAATAAGTTAAAATCATTCTATGAGCAGCTTAAAAAAGCATCTTAGTAGGTTTGTCTTCTTAGCTCTTATTTCTTTGAGCTCTTTATCCTCAGCCGAGGATATTTATAGAATAGATTTAATTATCTTCCAATATTTACCAAAATTAGATGTGGAAGAAAAATTTGAGACCCCAGAAATTTCTTTTAGTGAAAACATTATCAAAATTTCTCAACTTCAATACCCTGAATTTATTCAACCTGAATCACTAGATATTGGTCTTGAATATAAAGAGTTATTTCAAGATATCTCCATATCATCATTTATCAATAATGAAAATTTATCTACAGAAAAAAAGATTGATGTTGTGGAAATGTCAGAAAAGCAAATTTTCTTTCAAGAAGATTTAGGAAAAGAATTTGCGTTAGAAGATATAAATGAAAGTATTAGAAGAAGTAAAAATTACAGGTTGATTACATCCAAGTCATGGTTTCAACCCATAATCTCAAAAGAATCTGGAGATTCAATCTTAATAAATTCTGAGGTTGTTGAGGGAGTAAAGATATTTGGTGAAATCAAGCCATACAAAAAGAGGTTTTTGCATCTAGACGCAAATTTATTTTATTCTGAAGAAACATTTCAAGAGGAGCTTAATCTCTTAGAAGTAGATGTAAAAGAGTATTTAGAGGAAGGAACTCTAAAAGAGAAGAAGATTAATATAACTTCTGCTGAAGGTCCTTTTTTTAAGATTAAATATGAAATAAAACAATCAAGAAAACTTAGATCTAAAGAGCTGCACTATATTGATCATCCTAAATTTGGAGTTATTTTCCAAATATCTCCACTTAACAAAAATTAGACTTCTTTTCTCTATAATGATCAAGAAGACTTTCATATACTAAATTTAATTCCTCATCATCTGATTCAGTTAGAGAAGATTCTGCTTCGCTTATGGCTTGATCCAGACTTTGGCCTCCTTTTAACCAAGGTCCCTTAGAAAAAAGTCTTGTTTTTATGAATTCATTATATTTTTCTAACATTTTTGAAGAAGCAAATTCAGGTTTTTCATAACAAACTATTCTTTCAGCTAACTCTCTATATCTCTCATCTTCAAACCCTTCTATAAGATTAACTTTATCTGCCCAAGGAGAAATTTCAAATCTTTCCATCCATAATTTATCTGCATCAGATGGAAAACCATCATAAATTCTTTGTTCAACAATTTCTTGATCAGGCCAATTAGTAATATTTTCTCCCAAAATCAAAGATATTCTTTCTTGAAATTCAAAATTATCTTTAATCATTTCTGCTCTTTCAGTTAATATTTTTTCAGGCTCATCTAAAAATTTAGACAATTCAGGAACTTTATTTGCATTGATTAAAGGAATTGTTTTGTTAATTGCTATTTTTTTAAAAGCACCAGATCTGCCAAATTGCCCTTTCAATTCCGAGTCTTTCATTTCAAAAAGCTCTTTAGGATCAAAGTATAAGTCAGCCAAAATTACTTCATTTTTATTGTTAGGATTTTGCCCACAAGGAACTACTGGATAAGCGAAAGATTGACCTCCATATAGTTCTCCCTGCATACAGAAAGGTGCAGACTTTAATAATTCCATGCAGCCGTCTTTCGAAGAAGCCAAAACAGCAGAATTCCATACTTCAGGGATTTTTTCTTTAATAATTCTTAATAAATTGATCATAAGATAACAATCTACAACAGCATCATGAGCATTTTGAGCAGAGATTCCATTTTCTTCAGCTAACAATTCTAATTTATACTTTAACTTTCCTTCTTCATCTTTAGGAATTTTAATTTGATCAGAAAAAAAATTAGCTATCACCATCATGACTACCATTAGATCTACTCTCAAAGATCCCTTGGTATTAGTCATATAAGGATCATATAGATTCCAATAAAACTGTCTTCTAAATAGTTCCTCATCAAATTTCATTCCATTATAAGTTACATGAACTAACTGCTTTTCTTTAGACCAATCAGTCCATTTATTTTTTAAAAAAGACATCATGTCGTAATGAGACATATCATTTTTTAGAGTAGAAATTTGCCTATGTACTTTATATGCTCCAACACTAGGAACAACCCAAGGAAGAACTTCAGAGGAAATATTTATTTCTTCAGAAACAGAAAATTTTGAATCAGTTAGGACTGAACCGATTTGAATTATTTGAGAAAACCAGGTGTTTAAACCTGTTGTTTCGGTATCATTAAAAACATATGCTTTATTTTCTAAATCCATAGAAAAAACATTATATTAGATATTAGGAACAATTTTTGTCTTAGCAAATATTATTTATAGTAGGCGTTTTCTGTCTGGGAGTGATCAGTAGAATCAATTATTTCTGTTAACTCAGGAATATTCTCTTTAAGTGTTTTTTCAACACCGTCCCTAAGAGTTAAGTCAACCATCCCACAACCTTGACAGCCTCCTCCGAATCTTAACACTGCTTTAGAATCTTCTAAAACTTCTACTAAATTAACTTCCCCGCCATGAGATGCTAAAGACGGATTAATTTCACTATATAAATAGTAATTAATTTTATCTTCAATGCTGCTATTTTCTTTAAGAGCAGGTGTTTTAGCATTTGGAGCTCTAATAGTTAGCTGTCCTCCAAATTTGTCAGGACTATAGTCAACTTTAGTATCTTCTAAAAAAGGTAAGCTTACTTTCTCAAGAAAAACGCTAAGTTTTTCAAGCTCAATGAGCTGATCATCTGCTTCTTGTTCTCCTTGTTTACAATAAACTATACAAGTTTCTGCTTTTGGAGAACCGGGTTCAGAGACAAATATTTTAATATTCGTTTCAGTTTCTTGTTTAGAAAGTAAATCAGCTAAATATTCTTGAGCTGATTCAGTTATCAAGATATTTGGTAGATTTAGATTTTCGATTCTAACTCCGGCATTGCTTCAAATAAGTCAGCCACTAATCCGTAGTCAGCGACTTGGAATATAGGTGCGTCTTCATCTTTATTTATTGCAACTATCACCTTACTATCTTTCATTCCAGCTAAATGTTGTATGGCTCCAGAAATACCAACTGCTATGTACAAGTCAGGAGCTACAATTTTTCCAGTTTGACCTACTTGATAATCATTAGGAACAAAACCAGAGTCTACAGCTGCTCTGGAAGCACCGATAGCAGCGCCTAATTTATCAGCTATACCTTCCAGCAATGAAAAATTCTCTCCATTTTGCATACCTCTTCCACCAGAAATAATTACATCTGCGGCTGTTAGCTCAGGTCTATCTGATTGAGCGATCTCCTCTTTTACAAATTGAGATATGCCGGCATCATTAACCTCTGTTAAAGTGATAATCTCAGCAGAACCAGATTCTCCATTTGCAGGATCAAAACCAGTGGTTCTTACAGTGATGACTTTTTTTGAGTCATTGCTTTGAACAGTAGCAATACAATTTCCAGCGTATATAGGTCTTTGAAAGGTATCGGAACTGTCTATAGCTGAAATATCAGAAATCTGGCAAACATCTAATAAAGCAGCAACTCTTGGCATTACATTTTTACCATTAGTAGTTGTTGGGGCTAGAATATAGTCATAATCTCCACTTATGTTAGAAATTAATACTGAAATATTTTCTGCTAAGAAATTTTCATATTCTGTTGAATCAACTAACAAAACCTTAGAAACTCCATTGATTTTAGACGCTGATTCAGCGATATTTGAGCAGCTAAAGCCTGCAACCAAAATATGTATATCCTGATCTAGAGCTTGCGCCGCGGTAACAGTATTAAGAGTTACGGGTTTAAGCTCTTCATTGTTATGTTCTGCTATTACTAATGCTGTCATGAAATCACCTTAGCTTCATTTTTAAGTTTATCTAATAATTCATCAACTGTTTCAACCATAATGCCTGCTTCTCTCTGAGCAGGAAGGGATACTTTTAAAGTTGTCATTCTTGGTGCAATATCAATACCAAGATCTGCTGCTGCTATTACATCTAAAGGCTTAGACTTAGCCTTCATGATATTTGGAAGTGAGGCATATCTAGGCTCGTTTAATCTTAAATCAGTAGTTACAATTGCAGGCAATTTTATGGATATTGTTTGAAGGCCCCCATCTATCTCTCTAGTAACTATTGCTTTACCATCTTCCAAATTCACTTCAGATGCAAAAGTTGCTTGAGGATAGCCCAATAAGGCACCTAGCATCTGACCAGTCTGATTATTATCGCCATCAATTGCTTGCTTACCTAAAATTATTAAATCCGGAGATTCTTTTTCTACGATTGCTTTTAATAATTTAGATATGCCTAAAGGGTCTGCTTCAACATCAGTCTCAATTAAAATTGCTCTATCTGCTCCTAGAGCAAGTGCAGTCCTTAACTGTTCTTGTGAAGCAGAAGTCCCTATAGTTACAGCGATAATTTCATCAGCACTACCTGCTTCTTTTAATTTAACAGCTTCTTCAACGGCAATTTCACAAAATGGATTCATTGCCATTTTTACATTATTCAAATCAACGCCTGATTCATCAGACTTTGGCCTTACTTTTACGTTGTAATCTACAACTCTTTTAATTGGTACTAATACTTTCATTTATATTCTATATGTAGTGATTGATTGGCTCATTGCAAGAAAGTATTCTAAAGGATATAAGAAATTCTCGCAAAGACCAGAATGTAATATTCTTATATAGGAAATCTAACTTAATTCTATATGATGATAAATTGAAATATAATAGTTTTTTTTAGGGAAAACATATGAATGATGAAGTAGCCAGAGATTCGATGGAATACGACGTGGTAGTCGTAGGCGGAGGTCCGTCAGGACTTTCAACTGCAATTAAGGTTAAACAACTAGCAGCAGCCCAAAATAAAGACATAAGTGTATGTTTGATAGAAAAAGGTTCTGAAATCGGTGCTCATATACTTTCTGGTAATGTTTTTGAGCCAACAGCTTTAAATGAACTAATGCCTGATTGGAAAGAAAAAGAAGCTCCTTTAAATAATCCAGCTAAAAAAGATATTGTTAAATATATGTTCAATGAAAAACTATCTTTAAGCATTCCCCTTCCTTCTTTTTTTATTCCTACTTTTAACAATCATGGAAATTATGTAATGAGCTTAGCTAATTTTTGTAGGTGGCTTGGAACGCAGGCAGAATCCTTAGGAGTAGAAATTTTTCCAGGCTTTACAGCTTCTGAAGTTTTATTTGAAGAAAATACTGTGAAAGGAATTGTAACCGGAGAAATGGGTATTTCAAAAGATGGTGAAAAAAAACCATCATATCAGCCAAGCATGGAGCTTAGGGGTAAATATACTATCTTTGCGGAGGGGTGTAGAGGACATCTCGGAAAACAATTAATTGCTAAATATAATTTAGATGCTGGTAAAGATCCTCAACATTACGGTATCGGATTCAAGGAGGTTTGGGATATTCCTGCAGAATATCATTCTCAAGGAACTGTTATGCATACATTAGGATGGCCCAGTAGTGGGCCTGTTGCAGGATCATATTTTTATCATGGCGAAAATAACCAAGTTTATTTAGGTTACGTAGTTCCTCTTGATTATGAAAATCCGCATTTAAGCCCATTTGAAGAATTCCAACAATGGAAACAGCACAAAGATATTAAAAAAATATTGGAAAAAGGAACTCGAGTTGCTTATGGAGCAAGAGCCCTGATTAAAGGAGGTTATCAATCAAGGCCAAAAATGACATTTCCTGGGGGTTTAATCGTTGGTGATAACGCTGGAACCTTAAATTTTCCTAAAATCAAGGGCACTCATACAGCAATGAAATCTGGAATGCTTGCTGCCGAAACTGTTTTTGAGGCTATTTCTTCTGATCGTCTTGGATTAGATTTAACTGATTATGAAGAAAGATTTAAATCTTCATGGGTCAATAAAGAATTATATAAAGGTAGAAACTGGTCACCCTTTTTGCATAGTTTTGGGGCTTTATTTGGCGGAGTCCTAGCGGCAATAGATCAATTTATTTTTAGAGGTAATCTTCCATTTACGCTAGATCATAAAACACCTGATTATGCTTGTATGAAAAAAGCTTCGGATTGTAAGAAAATTGAATATCCTAAACCTGATGGAATAGTTAGTTTTGATAAACTATCCTCTGTATTTCTATCAAATACTAATCATGAAGAAGATCAACCATGCCATCTAACCCTAAAAGATTCTTCGATTCCTATAGCAGTTAACTTGCCAATTTATGATGAGCCAGCACAAAGATACTGTCCTGCTGGAGTTTACGAGGTGGTTGAGAAAGAAGGAGAAAAGGTTTTTCAAATTAACGCTCAGAATTGTGTTCATTGCAAAACTTGTGATATCAAAGATCCAAGTCAAAATATCGTTTGGGTGACTCCAGAAGGAATGGGCGGTCCTAATTATCCAAATATGTAATTAATTTATCTTTCCAAGAGAGTATTTGGAACCCGAACTAAAGATAAATAACTCTTCTAAATCCTCATCCAGCTCAGCTTCTTCAACAAGTTGGTAAAAAACATTTCTAGATATTAAAGCCTCTAAATTTTTTCTAACTAATATATAAGGCGAGGGCTCTTGATTCTTTTTTGAGATTTTTACTTTTATCGGATGAGATGAATTCAATGGAATAATCTCACCCACATTAGACTTAAAAAAATAAATTATTTTTCCTTCTGACTCCTCTTTATTATAAGTTGTGATCACAAATGGTCTATCTTCAACTTCAATTTTTATTTTTTCTACGGGCGTAACCAAATAGTAAAAGCCATCATCATCTAATCTTAAAACTGAACTAAAAAGCTTAACCATTTTTTCTCTACCAATTGGAGAATTCATAAAAAACCATCTCCCATCTCTAGCAATTTTCATACTTACATTTTCACAAAGCGGAGGATTCCAGTTTTCAACAGGAGGAAAGCCTTCTGCATTTTTTTGAGCTTCTAAAATATTTTTAAATAAGCTTGCTGTATTGGTTTTTTCAGTCATTTTTAACTTACTAATGTTGGCTCATATTTTAGAGATATTTGAAAATTTTGTTCAATGCTTTCTTTGACTTTTGACGAGTGCATCAAGATATCATCTGATTTGTTAGAATAATTATAAAAAACTAATGCATGCTTATCTGAAATTCCACAATTGTTTGCTTTGGAGCCCTTCCACCCATCTTTTTCAATAAGCCATGCAGCGGGAATTTTATATAAATCTGAAGTTAGCTGAAAATATTTCATATCTGGATATTTGAAAATTAAGCTTTTAAATAGGATCGAATTTATAACTGGATTCTGAAAAAAGCTTCCTACATTGGGAACCTCTAAATGATTTGGAAGTTTCTGAGACCTAACTAATAATATTCTCTCTCTTAAATCTTCAGCAGAGTGAAATTTTCCCTGTAATGAATCATAGTGAGTATTAGGCTTAAATTCTTTACTTAAACAGAAACATACTTTAGTAATTATTAAATGGGGATTATTTTTAAACATACTACCTCTATAAATAAATTCACAGTTTTCACTAGAAATTATCTCATTACAGCCATTATCAGTATTAAAGACTTCTACATATGAAATAAAGTCTGATACTTCTGCGCCATAAGCTCCGATATTTTGTATAGGAGATGCTCCAACACTTCCTGGAATTCCTGAAAGATTCTCTAGCCCATATAAATTTAATTCTAGTGATTTCTTTACGAAAGAATCCCAATTTTCTCCTGCCGATACAGTTATAAAATTATCATCTAATTCAAATCCTTTTATATTATTTCTAATCACCAATCCATCTAAATTATTTTTTATAATTAAATTTGTACCCTCTCCTATTACCCAAAATTTATTTTTTTTTAAAAGGAGAAATTCATAAACTCTTTCAAGATCTTCAAAACTATTACAATCTAGATAAATCTCAGAGAGATAATCTAGCCTAAGAGAATTATTATTTTTTAAACTAAAATTAGTTTTAAAATTTCTTGGCAATTTCATTAGCTTCTCTTAAATCTTCTTCAGTATCCACGCCAAGATGGAATAAAGATTTTGATGGCAAAACTTTAATTAAAATTCCATTATCTAAAGCTCTTAGCTGCTCTAATTTATTAATTTTTTCATTTTCAGTTTGCTCCCAACTTACAAAATCTTTAAGACATTTAAATCTATATCCATATATACCTTGATGAACAAACCAGTCAGATCTATCTCCAATTATTTTTCTTGAAAAATCTAAAGAAATGCATTCATCTACTTTAACTTTTACTATATTTGGATCATCTATATTTTTTCCTGTTTCAACTACAGAATAAAGAGTACATATATCATGATTTATCGCATCACTGAGCGCCTCATTTAAATCATTTTTTTCATTAAATTGAGCAACAAAAGAATTAAAAATCTGATCAATATCTATTGGATCAATGAATGGCTCGTCTCCTTGAACATTAACTACTATATCTTCGTTTGAAAGATTTAATTCGTTAGCTACTTCAAAAACTCTGTCAGTCCCAGTTTGATGATTAGATGATGTTAAGAAAGCTTTTCCTTTAAAGCTTTCTACTAAGTCTTTGATTTTATTCGAGTCAGTAGCAACATATACCTCATCTGCATTAGAGTTTAATGCTGCTTGATAGGTCCATTGAATCATTGAGCGGTTACCTATTAATTTTAATGGTTTGTTTGGCAATCTTTCTGATTGCAGTCTTGCAGGGATAATTACTATTTTTTTCAAGAGATAATTTTTGTATAAATTTCTTCAGCAAAATCATCTGGTAATTTTGCTTCTATTTTTAAGTACCAAAAGTTTCCGGAAATATTTTTACATTTAATAGCGTCTTTTTCTGTCATTAATACTGGTAAATCAGTTAATCTGGAAAAATCAGCTTTGTTATATTCGTGATGATCTGGAAAGATATTTTCAATAACCTCAAAACCTAAGCTTCTCAGAGTTGAAAAAAAGTTTTGCGGATTCGCTATGCCAGCTACGGCATATACCAATTTATCTAAGGGCCATTCTGATATTGGTTTTTCAATTCCAGTTTTTAAATCTACCCATGCAACTGGTTCATAAGTCATCAGCTTATCTTTATCTGAAGTTTCTTTTTCTTCAATCCAAGATTTATTTGCGCTAATAATATAATCAACCTCTTTTAATCTTTTTACAGGCTCTCTTAATGGGCCTGCAGGCAAAGTAAACCCATTACCAAACTTTTTATAGCCATCTACTAAAGCAATCTCCATATCTCTGCCTAATTTATAATGTTGCATACCATCATCGCTAATAATGACGTCACAGTTATGTTTTTTTAAGAGAAACTGAGCTGCTTCAACTCTATCAGGAGATATTACAACAGGGCAGTTAGTACTATTAAAAATTAATTTAGGTTCATCGCCTGAAGCCGAAACACTTGTCTGATGATTAACTTCTAAAGGAAATTTAACCGCATTACTTTTGTAACCTCTAGAAATTACTCCTGGCTTCATTCCTTTTTTTCTTAAAAGTTTAGCCAGCCAAATTACAAATGGAGTTTTACCATTTCCCCCTACGGTTAGATTACCAACAACTATTATTTTCTGTTTTGGTTTCCAAGAAATTTTCTGTAAATTTTTTCTTCTTAAGCTGGCAATAATATTAAAAACAAAAGAAACCGGAGATAGCAATTTAATCCATAGATGATTCTCGTACCATGCTGTTTCAATAATTCCTTTAGGTGGAGTTTCCTCAATTTTAGCTTGAGGAATAATGATTTGCTTATTTTCAGATTTTTTTGTGGTTTTATCGGAAAATTGATTTTTATAAAGATCAAAATATTCGCTCTCTTCAGCAAGTAATTTTTCGTGAATACCTCTTTCTATAATTTCTCCACTTTTAATTACTACTATCTCATCTGCATTTTCGACGGTTGCTAGACGATGAGCGATAACAATAGTTGTTTTTCCTTTTTTTAGTTCGTCAATTGCTTCTTGAACTAGTTTCTCAGATTCAGAATCTAATGCGGAGGTTGCTTCATCTAATATCAATATAGAGCAGCTTTTTAAAAATGCTCTTGCAACAGCTATTCTTTGTCTTTGCCCTCCTGATAGTAATGAACCATCATCACCCACTTTAGTTTCATAGCCCTCTGGGAGATTAGTGATGAAATCGTCTGCATAAGCTTTCTTTGAAGCTTCGATAATTTCTTGCTCAGTGGCATTTGGATTTGCGTATTTAATATTATTAAAAATAGTGTCATTAAACAAAACCGTAGTTTGCCCTACTGCAGATATTTCTGATCTCAATGAAGAAATTTCAAGTTCATTTATTGGCAATCCATCTAAAAGAATTTCTCCATCGGTGACTTCATAGAATCGAGGGATTAGATTTATTAAGGAGGATTTTCCTGCGCCTGAAGAACCAACAATAGCAAGTGTTTTTCCTTTATCAACTTGAAAGGAAATATTAGATAAAGTTTGAATTTCAGAATTTTCATACGTAAAAGAGACATTTTTAAACTCTAATTTTCCTTCAGAATTTTTTATAATTTCTTTACCACCATTTTCTTCTGGTTTTTCATCTATTTGATCAAAAATTACTTCAGAAGCAGCTAAACCTCTTTGGATCATGGCATTAGTTTGCGATAGCTGACGTATCGGTTTAGCAAGCATTGCTGCAGCGCCAAAAAAAGCAATAAAAGTTCCTGAGCTCATAACTTCGATTACATCTGAATCCAAAGCAAACCAAGTGATCGTAGCAAGCGATAAGGATAAAATGATTTGAATTAGAGGCGAAGCTATAGAGTTAGTTGACTCTAATTTTAGATTGGCATTAACATTGTCATTACTGGCTTTTACAAATTTAGAAAATTCAGTCTCTTGTTGTCCAAATAATTTTATTTCTTTGTTTGCGTTTATTGATTCTGAACTCACATGAGTAATATCACCCATTGCATTTTGAAGCCTAGTACTTATTCTCCTGAGTCTCTTGCCAGCAAAATAAACTATTGCAGCGATAAAAGGACCAGTTAAAAGAAGTACTATTGATAGTTTCCAATTCAAATATAGTAAATATCCAAATAAGCCTATTACTATTAGACCCTCTCTTAAAATTATTTTAATAGCTTCAGTTCCAGCATCTTTAACCAAACCAACATTAAAGGTAATTCTTGATAACAGGTGCCCGCTATTATTTGAATCATAGAATTTTGAAGGCAATGCTATTAGAGTTTTAAACAAATCAGATCTTAGATCGTGAATAAGTTTTGTCGATACGTAAGCCATAAAAAAATTACCGAGATAAAACCCTATTCCTCTAATAAAAGCTAATACAACT
>MDTB01213370.1_pt1 | contig 33964 bp, 32 predicted proteins | sample 811161 | NCBI WGS metagenome assembly MDTB01 (sample SAMN05326650, study PRJNA326480) | marine metagenome | isolation source: seawater | place: Mediterranean Sea | collected 2009 | reverse complement strand
ATATCATATACATTTATAGGCTTTGCAAATGATAAAGGTCCCATTTCTCTGGGTGTAGCCTGAGCTGGAATCCAAACGGTAATTACATCTTGTGTATCTAGAGGAAAATGGTCATCATCACAATGCCATGGTGTTCTTCCACAGCCTGTTTCTTTTGCTAAAATATTATCATGATATAGTCGTATACATTTTACTTTAAGCAAATCAGCAGCAATCTTAGCTATACGACTACTAAGAACAAACTCTCTAATAATTTTATTTTCTATCCACATCATTTCCATACTTAAAAAACGATTGCTTTTATTTAAACTAAATTTTTTCTTCAGTAAAAATATAATTTCTTTTCTTAACATTGCTGTTGCTCCAATAGATAAAACATTGGACAATTTAATAAAGCCATTCTTTTTAAAATAATCTAAATGTATTTCTTTCAGATCGTATGGTGTGGATAGTTCTTTTTTAATTTTCTTGAGTGATGGAATAACTATATCTTCAACTAAAGGTAAATTTAATTTTATACTTTTGTACTTTTTGTTGCTATTCTCTGCTAAAGTTACATACCAATCCCACCAAGCTTGATTGTCTTGTTCCCAATTTTGATTAATACTATTATCGACTGCATTTTTTCCTGATAAACTTACGTTATATTGATCTAATTTTTTTTTCATAATTTACTAATATAATTTTTATATACAGGGCATCTCTTTTTAATTGCATCAAAACTACTTCAAGGGTCTGTAACACACAGAAAAGCTGGCGGGAGTGACGGGACTCGAACCCGCGGCCTCCGGCGTGACAGGCCGGCGCTCTAACCAGCTGAGCTACACCCCCAGTTAATTTAAGAGTGGTGGGCGATGACGGGATCGAACCGCCGACCCTCTCGGTGTAAACGAGATGCTCTCCCAGCTGAGCTAATCGCCCTAATTACTCGTAAACTTGAGTATATTAGATATTTAGTTAACTGCCTCTTTTAAAGCCTTACCCGCTGAAAACTTTGGTTGATTGGAAGCAGGAATTTGAATTGCTGCTCCAGTCTGAGGGTTTCTGCCAGTAGTAGCCTTTCTTCTTGAAATTTTGAAAGTACCAAAACCAATAATTTTAACATCAGAACCTTTTTTAAGTTCTGCTGTCACAGTATTAATAAATGTTTGTAAAGCCTCAGTGCACTGAGTTTGATTTAAATTAGATGCACCTGACATAGCTGAGATAAGTTCGTTTTTATTCACAATCACTCCTTTTTTTAATTTACACTATTTTAAGTGTATTTATTTTTAAGGTCAATAATATAATTTAATTAATGTCTAACTAGATTTTTATCAGATGAACCTTTAATTGTGGTTTTTAACACTACATCATCTTCTTTCCACTTTATCGGAGTAATTTTTTTTACTAAAGCTTCCTTCAAAACCTCTGAAATATTTTCTGCAGCTACTATGTTAATTTTCTTCTTAACATTATCAGGAATCTCTTCTAAGTCTTTTTCATTGTCTATAGGTATAATTACTTTAGTAATACCTGATCGCAGTGCAGCAAGTAATTTTTCTTTTAACCCACCTATAGGAAGAACTCTTCCTCTTAAAGTAATTTCACCCGTCATAGCTACCTTATGATTTACCGCAATACCTGTTAAAATTGAAACTATTGAAGTTACTATAGCTACACCAGCAGACGGTCCATCTTTAGGAGTAGCTCCTTCTGGCACATGAACATGAATGTCTTTTTTTTCAAACTCAGGAGGTACTATTCCTAAGGCTGGTGCATTATAACGAACATATGATACTGCAGCTTGTATAGACTCTTTCATTACATTTCCTAAATGACCTGTTACTTGTCTTCTTCCTTTGCCTTGCATTAATACAGCTTCTATTGCAAGTATATCTCCACCAAACTCAGTATATGCTAATCCAGTTGTGATACCAACCAGATTTTTTCTTTCTGTTTCTCCGTGCCTAAACTTTTTTACTCCAAGAAACTCATTAATGTTTTTGCTGTTGATAGCAACTTTTTTTGTGATTCCTTTTACAATGTTAGTAGTTGCTTTTCTACACATTTTTGCAATTTCTCTTTCTAAATTTCTAACACCTGCTTCTCTTGTATAATATTTAATTACACTTGATATAGCACTTGTGTTTATATTACACTCATTACTTTTCAAACCGTTTTTTGTAATTTGCTTTTTTAATAAGTGTCTTTTAGCAATTTGTAATTTTTCTTCTTCAGTATAACCAGAAAGCCTAATAACTTCTAACCTGTCTAGAAGAGGTTGTGGCATATTCAGTGAGTTAGCTGTGGTAATAAATAGCACATTTGATAAATCATAATCAACTTCTAAGTAGTGATCACTAAAAGTATAATTCTGTTCAGGGTCAAGTGCTTCTAGCAATGCAGATGAAGGGTCTCCTCTCCAATCGGCACCTAGCTTGTCAATTTCATCTAATAAAAATAAGGGGTTAGATGTTCCTGCTTTTTTCATACCTTGAACAATTTTACCTGGCATAGAACCAATGTAAGTTCTTCTATGACCTTTAATTTCTGCTTCATCCCTAACACCACCAAGTGACATTCTTATAAAATCTCTACCTGTTGCTTTAGCTATAGACTTACCTAATGAAGTCTTTCCAACGCCAGGAGGTCCAACTAGACATAAAATTGAGCCCTGAATTTTTTTCACTCTCTTCTGTATTGCTAAATATTCAATTATTCTTTCTTTAACTTTTTCTAATCCAAAATGATCTTTATCTAAAAGTTTTGAAGCCTCGTTTAAATCATATTTAATTTTAGATGGATTTTTCCATGGTATTCCTAGAATCCAATCTAAATAATTTCTAACAACTGTTGACTCTGCAGACATAGGACTCATACTCTTTAACTTCTTAAGCTCTGCTTCAGCTTTCTTTTTCGCTTCTGGAGTAAGGTTTAAAGTATTTATTTTTTTTAAATATTCTTCATTATCGTCACCGCTTTCTTCACTATCCCCAAGCTCCTTTTGAATTGCCTTAAGCTGCTCATTCAAATAATATTCCCTTTGAGTTTTTTCCATTTGTCGTTTTACTCTAGATCTGATTTTCTTCTCAACTTTCAGAACATCTAATTCTGATTCCAAAAGTTCTAATATTTTAATGAGTCTGCTATCTAAATATTCTATTTCTAGTAGATCTTGTTTATCAGATAATTTAATATTTAGATGCGCGGCTACTGTATTTGATAATTTAACTGGATCATCAATTTGAGAAACTGATGATATAACTTCCTTTGATATTTTTTTGTTAACTTTAATATAACCTTCAAATTGTTCAGATATTGCTCTGGTAATTGCTTTGCATTCATCTATTTTTTTTATTTTTTCAGGAAAATGAGAAAAAGAACCTCGAATAAATTGATCTTTATACTCAAATTTAGTAATATTAACCCTACTTTTTCCTTCTACCAAAACCTTAACTGTACCATCTGGTAGTTTAAGCATTTGTAAAACATTTCCTAGAATTCCTACTTTATATAGATCATTTTCCTTGGGATCATCTATTACAGATTCTTTTTGAGTTACAAGTAATACTGGTTTATCTTCATTATCTTCTTTCATAACTTCTTCAATAGCTTTAACTGATTTTTCTCTGCCTACAAACAGTGGAACTATCATATCTGGAAATATTACTATGTCTCTTAAAGGTAGTAGTGGTAAATTTTTCATATCATCTCCTATAATATATACGTGATAATTACGCGTAAAGATTTCAAGAAGAAAAATTTATGCCCTAGTCTCTACTTCTGTCTTTTTCTTACTGTATGCTACAATTGGCTTGCCTTTACCTGTCACTACATCATTATTTACTACGATTTCATTAATATTTTCTTCTGAAGGAATATCATACATGGTATCTAACAGTATCTCTTCTAGTATTGATCTTAATCCTCTTGCACCAGTTTTTCTTGCTATAGCTTTTTTTGCAATTGATTTAAGAGCATCTTTTGTAAAAGATAACTTAACATTTTCCATAGAATAGATTTTTTTATATTGTTTAATTAGTGAATTTTTTGGTACTGTTAAAATTTCTATTAAAGCCTTTTCATCAAGGTCGTCAAGTGAAGCTAAAATAGGAAGTCTACCAATAAACTCAGGAATAAGTCCATATTTCAGCAAATCTTCAGGTTCTACTACTGAGAGTATTTCTGAAAATTTTCTTGTTTCAGGCATTTTAACTTCAGCGTTAAAGCCTATGCCCGCTGAAACACCCCTCTTAGAAATAATCTTCTCCAGACCACTAAATGCTCCTCCGCAAATAAATAAAATGTTAGAAGTATTTACTGGTAAAAACTCTTGTTGAGGATGCTTTCTTCCTCCTTGAGGCGGAATACTTGCTACTGTTCCTTCCATTATTTTTAATAACGCTTGTTGAACACCTTCACCTGATACATCTCTAGTAATTGAGGGATTATCAGACTTTCTACTAATTTTATCTATTTCATCAATATAAATTATACCTCTCTCTGCTTTTTCAATGTTATAGTCTGCAGCCTGAACTAATTTAAGTATAATATTTTCAACATCTTCTCCAACATAACCTGCTTCTGTAAGGCTAGTAGCATCTGCCATGGTAAAAGGTACATCAATAATTCGAGCTAAAGTTTGAGCTAATAGTGTTTTTCCAGATCCAGTAGGACCAATTAATAATATATTTGATTTAGACAATTCAATATCATTTTTGTTTCTACTGACATGTCCAATTCTTTTGTAATGATTATGTACGGCTACTGATAAAACTTTTTTAGCTTTTTCTTGACCAATAACATAATCATTAAGCACCCTATTTATTTCAATAGGAGCAGGAATACCTTCTAATTTTTGACTTATAATAGACTTATTTTCTTCTTTAATAATGTCCATACAAAGTTCAACACATTCATCACAAATAAAAACAGTGGGACCAGCAATTAATTTTTTTACTTCATGTTGGCTTTTACCACAAAATGAACAATATAGGGTATTTTTACTTTCTGATTTATCTTTTGACATAATTAAATTTACATAATTTTTTCTTAATATTCAATAATTTTAAGACTTCATTTGGTCTCTATTATTAATAATTTCATCAATAACTCCAAATTTTTTTGCTTCTTCTGCAGTCATAAAACAGTCTCTCTCCAATGTTTTTCTTATTGTATCAACTTTTTGTTTAGTATGTTTTTCATATATTTTATTAAGTCTTTCCTTAACTTCTAGTATCTCCTTAGCGTGAATTTCTATGTCAGTAGCCTGTCCTGAGAAACCACCCGAAGGTTGATGAACCATAATCCTTGAATTAGGTAGAGCAAATCTCATGCCAGATGTGCCTGCAGCTAATAACAAAGATCCCATAGAAGCAGCTTGACCTACACACAGCGTTGAAACTTTTGGCTTTATATACTGCATTGTATCATAAACCCCTAATCCAGATGTAACTAATCCTCCTGGACTATTAATGTATAAATATATTTCTTTTTTTGGATTTTCAGATTCTAAAAACAGAAGCTGTGCTATTAATACACTAGCTACTTCATCTGTTACAGCACCTGTGAGAAAAATTATTCTTTCTTTTAATAATCTAGAATATATATCATAAGCTCTTTCGCCTCTATTAGACTGTTCAACCACCATTGGTATTAATGAACTAGCATATTCTCTAAATTTATTTTCCATCTTTATTTTTTCCTTTTAGTTAAATTATTTTTTTTTTCATCTAAGTCTGATATTTTTTTAAGAAGTTCATCTGATGATATTTTTTTATTTGTAATGGTAGCATTTTCTGAGATATACTTCATGACTTTATCTTCGAATATTGGTCCTTTTATTGAATTCATGTAAGAAGGATTATTTTTATAATGTTCAATAACTTCCTTTTCTTTACCTGGATATTGCATACAAATTTTTGCTAATGCTGATTCTATTTCTTTTTCTGTTACATTTATTTTATTTTTTATTCCAATTTCAGATATTATTAGACCTATTTTCACCTTATTTTTAGCTTCTTCTTTTAATTTTTTTTCATCCTTTTTATTTTTATTTTTATTATTTTCAGCTCTTGCTAGATTTTCCTCTCTATCCACTAAGATTTTTGGTAATGAAAAAGAGTATTGTTTTGCTAAATTATCTACTATTGATCTTTTAAGCATATTAAAACTTAATTCTTCGGAGTATTTTTCTAGCTCATTTTTAATTTTATTCCTTAAATCTTTTGCACCTGATGATCCTGTTTTTTTAGCAAGTTCTTCTTCATTTTCTAATTTAATACCTTCCAACACATCATTAATTATTAAATTAAATTTTACCTTTTTCCCCTTTAAAGTTTCATTATTATAATTTTCAGGAAAAGTCATATCAAAATCTACGTTATCATTCTTACTTTTTCCTAATAAATTATTTTCAAACTCTGGAAAGTAATTATTTTTTCCTATATCAATAGTTTGTTTTTCAGCTGAACCACCATCAAATATTTTACCATCTAAAAAACCTTTGTAACTAATTATTAACCTATCTCCACTTTTAATTTTTCTATTAGTATTAAGTTCTTTAAACTCTCTGTAATCATTAAATAAATTGTCAATTACTTTGATAATATCTTTTTCTTCTACATCAGCTTTATATTTAGACAACTTCAAGCCTTTAAAATCTTGAATATCAATTTGTGGTAATATTTCAAATTCAAATTCAGCCTCTATGTCAGTTTTATCCTCAATTTTATTTAATAAAGTAACCTTTGGTTGTGCTGCTAATCTATATCCCTTACTTTCAAATGTTTTGTTTCCCTCTTCTTGAATTAGTTTTTCAGTTACTTTTGAAAGTACATCTTTTTCATATCTATTTTTCACAAAAGTTATAGGAACTTTTCCAGGTCTAAAACCTGATATTTTTAATGTTTTAGATAATTCTAAAAAGTTTTCTTCCATTCTTTTTTCAACTTCTTGATAAGAAATTTTTATTTTAAATTTTTTTTCTAGAGATGTTTTTTTTTCTACCATTAATTATCCTCTCAAAATTAGATTATTATCGCACATATAAGCATTAGATTTCTATAACTATTTAATATTTTTTAAAACACTTTATTAGTCATTGGAATAAATTTTTTTACATGGCCATTTTTGGCTTATAGCTTTGGAAGCATGCAACCAAGCTATTTGTTTATCAAAATGCGGATATTTAATTGAATAGCTTATAACTTCCTTTATTAATGCTTGAGTAGTATGAACTGATGATAAATCTGCATATGTTAACGCTTCTTCAGGCGTTAAATCTGTTTTATCTAGTGCCATACATCTGCTATTTAAGGTAGTAGATAGGGCCATAATAAAATTCAAACAAGTGTAATATTTATTTCTACCTTCTATCATAATTTCTTTTGATACTTCAGAAGGATCTTTTTGATTTTCTAACGTAATATTACATGAATCAACTATGAAATATAATGGATAATCATAATATTCATTGGCTAAAGTACTTTTATTTAAAAATACTAAAAATAAAAAAAACTGAAAATATTTAAAGTATGTTAAAATAAAATCTCCTTTTTATTATGGTGCGGCTGGAGGGACTTGAACCCCCACGGATTTCTCCACCAGAACCTAAATCTGGCGTGTCTGCCAATTTCACCACAGCCGCTACTTTGTAATTATTTTAGCAATTCTATCAATAATTGATTTAAAATCAATATCCGTATACTCATAAACTTCGTCTAAGTTCCCCGATTTACCAAATTTTCCTACTCCCAAAGGAACAACTCTATGTCCACAAACAGAACCTAACCAGGATAATGCAGATGAATGTCCATCAATTATAGTTACCAAATTAGAGTCTTTATGAATATCATTTAATATTTCTTCAATATCAGAATTATATCTAGAGTTTTTAATTGATTTTATCCAATCTTGGTAAATTTTGTCAGGAGAAGTAACTATCATAACGCCAATATTTAACTCATTTTCTAAACTACCAATAAACTTTTGTACTTCTGCTATGATAACTCCTACACAAATAATTACTATCCCTTTTTTAAAATTAGGTTTTTTATACCAATAACATCCATTAACTATTTGTCTTTTTAAAGAAGAAGTAAGTTTTCTTATAGGTTGCTCTAATTTTTTAGTAGATAATCTAAAGTAAACTGATGAGCCTTGGTCTTCCTGAATAAACTTAAATGCCCAAAACAATAGATGATTGAGTTCATCAGCAAAACTGGGTTCATAATATAATATATTAGGCTGAGCTATTCCTATATTTGGTGTAATTATAGATTGGTGAGCTCCACCTTCATGTGATAAAGTAACACCAGAGGGAGTTCCTACAAGTATAAATCTTGCATCTACATATAAAGCATAATTTAAAGCATCTAACCCCCTTCCAATAAAAGTATCATAAATAGTACCTATAGGAATTAATCTTTTTCCGAATAATTTATCACTAATTCCCATAGCTCCTAATAGTAAAAATAGATTATTTTCTGCTATGCCTAGCTCTATATGCTGTCCGGAAGGCAAATATTTCCATTTTTGCGCAGAAGATACTTTTTTTTCTCTAAATATATCTTCTTTACTGAAAGTATTAAAAATATTCTTTTGATTTACCCATCCACCTAAATTAGTCGAAACAGTCACATCTGGAGATGTAGTTATAATTCTTTTATTTACTTGATTATCTTTTTTTCCAATTACATTTAAAATTTTTCCAAAAGCATCTTGCGTACTAGTTAGGTTAGAAAAAATAATTTGATCTATATCTTTAATAACAACTTTTTCATCCTTAAGTCGACGAGAAGTTTTTGATAAACAATTTTTTTTGATTATATCATTAAATTCATTTTGACTTAACTTTAAACCATCAACTTTATCCCATTCTTTTCCAGTGTTAATATTCATTATTTTTTGATAATTTGAAAATTGATCCATATTCATAATACCTGCATGATTATCCTTATGTCCGGCCAAAGGCAAACCAAACCCCTTAACAGTATAACAAATGAAACATGTAGGTACTTGAGAGCTTTTATGTTTCAAAAAGGCTTCTTCTAAAGATATCAAATCATGTCCTGCTAAATTAGTCATCAATGAATGCAAACCTTCATCATTGTATTTTTTAATTAAATTTTTTATATCTTTATCATTTTTAAAAAAACTATTTAAAGTTTTACGCCACTCTTTTCCTCCTTGGTAAGTTAAAGCAGAAAATAAATCATTAGGGCAATCATCAATCCATTTTAATATTTTCTTTCCAGCATTTAACTCATTTAAATTTTGTAATTTTTTACCATACTTTAATATTTCAACATTCCATCCCATAAGTCTAAAAAGACTTATAATTTTTTCAAATAACTTTCCTTGTATAATTCCATCTAAAGACTGTCTATTATAGTCTATTATCCACCAACAATTTTTTAAATTGTGTTTCGCTCCTTCTAACAAAGCTTCGTAAATATTCCCCTCATCAAGTTCAGCATCTCCAAATATAGCTACCATTTTATTAACTGGAACATTCAATAGGTTATTTTCTTTCAAATAATCTTGTGTAAAAGAACTAAAGATAGTCATTGCTCCGCCTAATCCTACAGAACCAGTAGAAAAATCAACATCGCAATAGTCTTTAGTTGAAGAGGGATATGCTTGTGCACCATTTAGCTTTCTAAAGTTTTTCAGATTATCTAGTGTTTGATTACCTAATAAATACTGAATAGCGTGAAAAACAGGACTAGCATGTGGTTTAATAGCAATTCTATCATGTTTATTTAATATTTTAAAATATAAAACTACTAATATAGAAATTACAGATGCGCATGATGCTTGATGGCCTCCCACTTTTAAATCATCATTTTTTTTTCTTAAATTATTTGCGTAATGTATTATGTAACTAGAAAGCCAGGCAACTTTTTTCTCTAATTCTAAAAGTTGACGATGAGTTTTATTTGAAGACTTTAACAAATTAACACTTAATTTTTTTTATATACATAATAATATTTATATTATATTGTATTTTTTTTTATAATATATATAAAATATAGGTGTAAACTACTATTATGTTCAAATATTTTTTTATAATAATCATATTTTTAATTCATGGATGTGCCAGCGAAACTGCAAAAATGGCGCATCAAATTGAGCATAAAAAAAATGATAATGTTTTTACTGAAAAAAATAGTAATCAATGTAGAGTAATGCTTGATAGAAGTGAAAACGAAGATTTGATTTTTAATACTAGAATTATTGCTACACCTATTATAGGTATTTTAGGTATATTTGCAGCTCCTGCAATATTAGCCGCAAATGCATCATTAGATTTAAGAGATAGATTAACTGCATCTGATTTAAGCGAGGCATGTGGAGGAGGTGCTACTGATCTTCAAAAAATTGCAGGTGACGTTGCCGTAAATGGCTCTATAGGATTATTGTTACAAGGTACTAGTTTATCAGTTTATCCAGGCGGAGAAGAAGTACCAGTTAGTACGGCAGTAGAAGCAGCAAATTAGCGACTATGAAAACTTTACTTATAAAAGCTGTTTTTTTTTTAAGCCTAGCAATATTAGCACAAGATAATAAAAGCAGTCATCAAAATGATCATGATCCTATGAGACCATATCTTTCAAGTGATCAACTTGCTCTAGACACAGAGATAAAGTATGCTAAATGCATACGCCTCCAGATGGCAGGTTTATGGGATGAAACTGCTAAACTATACACTATAATAGCTAATAGAGGTCATCCTACAGCGCAACTTCACTTGGGCAAACAATATGTTCATGGAAATGGAGTATCTCAAAGTTACGCGGAAGCTTATAAATGGTTTGCCTTATCTGATACTTCAATAGGGAACCACTTCATAGAGCTTATAACTGAAGATATGAGCATTAACGAAATTAATGAAGCCAAAAAACTGATTAAAAATTTTAAACCTTCTTACAAATAATTAACTTTTAAAAATAGTAAAGTTATTAACCTTTTCTCTTTCAGTTTTTAATTTATTAATTTTAGCATTTTTATTTTCATAGCCTAAAGCCATGCCACAATGTACTGTGTGATTATCTTTTAATTTCAATAAATTATTGGCTTTTTTGTAAATTAGTCCCCACGCTGCTTGAGGACAAGTATTTAAACCATAACTTCTGGCCAAAAGACAAATGTTTTGCATAAACATTCCGTAATCTAACCAACTCATCCAACCTAAGTCTTTTTCAATAGAAAATATTAGTCCTACTGGCGCACCAAAAAAATTATAGTTTTCAGAATGAAAACTCTTGGTTTTTTCAAAATCACCTTTCTTAATATTTAAAATCTGGTACAAATCCCAACCTACTTTTCGTCTTCTACTTAAATAAGGTTCTCTATATTTTTTCATGTAATTTAATCTTTCTAATGAAAGTTTTTTAGAGTTTTCTATAAATTCTTTTTTTGATTCTGCAGTAAATTTCTTTAAACTTTTTCCAGTAAGTACATAAACATTCCAAGGTTGTGTATTACTGCCACTTGGTGATAAAGAAGCATAATAAAGTAATTCTTTTACTATTTTTAAACTTACTTTTTTTTTCAAAAAGCTTCTAACGCTTTTTCTAGATAATATCGCTTCTCTGACTGAAACCATATTTTTTCTCCTAATTATTTTTTTTCCTTGAATATTAGTAAGTTAATTATCATATTTTTTATAACAAGGATATTAAAATGAATAAAAAAAAATACGAGTTTCAAGCTGAAGTAGGTAAAATTTTAAACATTGTTGCGAATTCTTTATACAGTGACAAAGAAATTTTCTTAAGAGAATATATATCAAATGCTGCTGACGCATGCGATAAATTAAGGTATGAGCAAGTAAAAAACCCAGCACTAATTGAAAAAAATGAAAAATTTAAAATATTGGTTGCTACAGATAAAAAAAATAAAATTATAGAGATAACTGATAATGGCATAGGAATGAGTAAAGAAGAGCTAATAAACTCGTTAGGAACTATTGCTAAGTCAGGGACAGAAGAATTTATAAAAAAACTAGAATCTGAAAAAAATAATCATATACAACAAATTGGAAAATTTGGAGTTGGTTTTTACTCAGGCTTCATGGTGGCAAAAAAAATTGTTGTTAATTCAAAAAGAGCAAATTCAAAAGAAAGCTGGCAATGGGAATCTGATGGACAAGGTACATTTTCAGTAAATGAAGCAGATAAGAAAAACAGAGGTACTACGGTAAAAATTTATCTTACAGATAAAGATAAAGATTTCTCTGAAAAAATTAGAGTTGAAAATATAATAAAAAAATACTCAGATCATATTTCTCATGATGTATTAATTATTGACAATGATACTAAAGATAAAAAAGAAGAGAAAGTAAACCAGGGATCAGCACTGTGGACAAAAGATAAAAAGGATATAAAAATTGAAGAATATAATTCTTTTTATACTAGCTTGGGTTTAAATTATGATAAACCATGGAAAGTAATTCACAATAAAATAGAAGGAAACATAAACTATACTAACTTAATTTTTATTCCATCTGAAAAACCCTTTGACCTGTTGAATTCAGATAAAAAAATTAATTTAAAGCTATATATAAAAAAGGTTTTTATTACAGATAATTTAGAAAATATTTTACCTAAATATTTAAGGTTTTTATCTGGGATTATAGATTCTGAAGACATATCGTTAAACATAAGTAGAGAAATGCTACAAAATGACCCTGTGGTAAATAAGATTCAAAACCACCTTACTAAAAAAATCATTTCTGAGCTTAAATCAGAACTTAAAAAATCTAAGGATAGCTATTTAAAGTTTTGGACTAATTTTGGGTCGGTTCTTAAAGAAGGGATTCATGAAGATTATACCAACAAAGACAATATATTAGATATTTCCCTATTTTATTCCAGCAAAACCAAAAACTATATTACACTAGAAGAATATATACAAAATAAGAAAAAAGAACAAAATGAAATTTATTACATTAGTGGAGAAAATATAGATAATTTAATTAATAGCCCCCAAATGGAAACATTTATAAAAAATGATATTGAAGTCTTGTTATTTACTGATCCTGTGGATGAATTTTGGCTGCCTAATGTAACAGAATTTAAAAGTTGTAAGTTCAAATCTATAACTAAGGGCAATATAGATTTAGACAATATAGATAAAGAAAAAAAAGAAAATAATAATGAAGATGATAAAGTTACTAAGTTAATAGCTTATATGAAAACATATTATGGTAATAAAGTTAAAGATGTAAAAGTTTCTAAAAGACTAACTGATAGTCCAGTTTGTTTTGTGGCTGATGAAAATGAAATGGATATACATTTAGAAAATTTACTTAAGAAACATAAACATTTAGATAAAGTTGCAACAAAGGTTCTAGAAATAAATCCTGACCATGAAATTATAAAATATTTATCAAAATTAGATCACACAAAAGAAAATGATAAGATAATATCGTCTGAGATATCAGAAATGTTATTAAATCAAGCTAAAATCATTGAAGGTATACCTTTAGAAAATAGTAAAAACTTTTGTAAATCAATAAATAAACTATTAGCTAAGAATATTTCATAGACTTAAGTAGATACAAGGAAAAATATTTTTTATTGTCTGAAAAATTTCTAATAACTTTCAACTCTGATTTTTTAAATAACACTTCTAAAGTATTATCAGAAAACTTTCTACTAATTTCTGTTAGGATTTTATCACCATTATTAATTTTAATAGTCTCTTGATTGGGAAAATTTATTTTATGATCTGTGACTGCCTCTAGGTACATTTCAATTTGAGATTTTTTTTTATTAAACTCTGCAAAATGATCAAAATTATTTTTATCAAAGTTAAGTTTAAATTTTTTATTTAAAACACTTAAAATATTTTTATTAAATTTTTTTGTTATACCCTTTTTATCATTATATGCAGAAGTAATAATTTTATGATTCTTTATTTTATCCACTCCTAAAAGAAAATAATCATTCTTTTGCATAATATTAGATACATTATTTAAAAACTTAACAGCTAATTGATTATTAAAATTACCTAAAGTGCTTCCTAAAAATAAATATAGTTTAGGTTTTTGATTGGGCTTCAGTTTAATTATATCATTTATAAAGTCCCCTTTAAATAATTTTACTCTTAAAAATGGGCTAATATTTTTTAATTGCCTTGAAGACATTTCTAGTGCTTTTTCTGAAATATCTAAAGACGAATATGTAAGTTTTGTTAGTTTTTTAAGTCCCTCTAATATTAATATTTTTGTTTTTTTTGAAGAACCACTTCCTAGTTCAAAGACTTCTTCAAAATTTGAAATTTTAGATATTTCTGAAGAGTATTTATTTAATATTTGTTTTTCTGTTCTAGTTAAATAATATTCTTCTGTATTACAAATTTGTTCAAATAATTTACTACCAGTATCATCATATAAATACTTTGTTGGTATTGATTTATTGCTATTTTTTAAATATAAAATTATATCCTCAGTATCAAACTTTATATTTTTTTCTGAAATATCCTCAATTTTTTGCATAATTAACTATAAAATACTATAATTTATAATAAATATTCGTTTATAACCTAAAATAAAATAAATGTGTAGACATATTGGATATATAGGAACAAATAAATTATTAAGTCAAATTTTACTAGAACACAATCATTCTATTATAGAAATGGCCTATAAACCTAAAGAAATGAATGAAGCTATATTAAATGCAGATGGGTTTGGCATATCTTGGAAGAAAAATTTATGTGTAGAAACTTATAAAAGTGATTTACCTATTTGGAATGATATGAATTTGATTTCTTTATGTAAAAGCATATATTCTAATTTGGTTATAAGTAATGTTAGAAGTGCTACTATTGGAAAAAATATTGGTTATTATAACACACATCCATTTACATATAATTCATATTTTTTTTCTCATAATGGCTACATAAAAAACTTTAATGATTCAATAAGAAATAAACTATTAAAATATTTAGATTTATTTTTTTTAAATAAAATTGAAGGAAGAACTGATTCTGAATTAATATTCTACTTAATTTTAAGTTGTATAAAAAAAACAAAGAATATTAAAGAAAGCATAAAACAAGTTTGTAATATAATAAGAGATAATAGCAATATTTCTATGTTGAATTTTTTATTCGCAGAATTTTCCAACAACGGTAAAATAAAGCTATATGCAACTAAGATGAGTTATAATATAAATGCTCCAAGCCTTTACTATAAGAAATTAAACAACCATGGATATATAGTTTCTTCAGAAAAGTTAGATAAAAATAATTGGAATAAAGTTAAGAAAAATCATTTATTAGAATTTACTGCTAAAAGTATTAAAATAGAAAAAATAATATAAAATGAAAGAAATCATTTTATTTTCAAAAAAACAACAACTATTAATACAATACCTTAAAATAACAAATCATAGGAACTACTTAATAAAACCTAATAATCAACTTAGTCCAATAGGATGGCATTTAATTCATTGTCTTTATATTGAATGCTTGTGGTTAAGAAAGTATTATTTAGAAGATAATAGCTTAAGTAATAAATTAGAAAATATTGCTGATTCAAAATTAGTTTTGCCAAAAAATAGAGGTCTAAACCTACCAAATTATGAACAAATTATTAATTTATGTAAAAAAGAATTTAAGAATAATCTAATAATCATAAATAAAATTATAGAAAAAAAAATTAAAAAAAAAATATCTATAGAATATTTGATCTCATTTTTCATTAATCATCATTCTCAACATTTAGAAACTATAAAAATTATTCTGAACCTCATACATCTTAAAAATTTTAGTGAAAAAAACATTATTTTTAAATCCATAGAACCAAAAGTATATAAATTTAAATCATTTGAAATAAATGAAGGTTTTTATTACATAGGAGCAAATAATTTAAATTTTTCTTATGATAATGAATTACCCAGAAATAAAAAATTTATTAAAAGTTTTAATATTGCAAAAAAACCCATAAGGATTGATGAATGGTATGCTTTTATTAAAGAAGATGGTTATAAAAGAAAAGAACTTTGGAGTGAAGCCGGATGGATATGGAGATTAAAGAATAATGTAACTTACCCTCTGAATTGGCGATTAAAAAATAATAAGTTATCTTTATCAACTCCTTTTGGTTTTAGGAATCCTGATAACAAACAAACAGTAACAAATATTAGTTTGTATGAGTTAGAAGCTTTTGCTAAGTATAATAACTTAAAAATACCTCATGAATTACAATGGGAGGCAGCATCAAATAAACTAAAAAATAAATACAAAGTATGGGAATGGTGTAAAAATAACTTTTTTCCTTACTCAGGATTTCGTTGGTATCCATATAGAGAATACTCTACTCCATGGTTTAATAATAATTACTTTACACTTCGTGGATCAAGTTTATATTCTGAAGATCAAATTAGAAGAACCTCTTTTAGAAATTTTTACCAGGCTGGTGATAGGTTTATTTTTTCTGGAGGAAGATTAAGTTATTATTAGTAATAATATTTACTTTTTTATTTCTTAATAATTTAAACCTAAAATTTATGGGGCGACTGATGGGTCTCGAACCCACGGCCTCCGGTACCACAAACCAGCGCTCTAACCAACTGAGCTACAGTCGCCATAAACGTTTTTACATTTATTGTTTCTTATAATACTATTATTTATATTGTATTAGATGGAGCTAGTAAATGAAAAAAATTGAAGCTATTATTAAATCCTTTAAATTAGATGAAGTAAAAGAAGCATTAAGTAAAATAGATCTTAATGGCATGACAGTTACTGAAGTAAAGGGTTACGGCAGGCAAAAAGGACATACAGAATTATACCGAGGAGCAGAATATAACATTGATTTTTTGCCTAAAGTAAAAATAGAAATAGTTTTAACTGACGAGAAACTTTTAAAAGCAATTGAAATTATTCAAAAAACAGCTTTAACAGGTAAAATAGGAGACGGAAAAATTTTTATTTATAATGTTGAAAAAGCAATAAGGATAAGAACTAACGATGAAAATGATAAAGCGATATAAATATTTATGATTAAATTTTTTTAATATATTATTGACATAAAGTTAAAACTAAATATCATACTATCATCGTTCAATCTAATTTTTAGATCGGAAGTAAGCTTATGCTGAAGGAACGCGGTATCAATATATAAATATCAAGATAGCTTCGCCGTACCGTAGTAATCATATAAGCATTTTTTTTAATAGATTATTAGGAGTAATTAAATGATAGAAAATATTTTTAAAATGATTAAGGAAAATGAAGTCAAGTTTATTGATTTCAGGTTTACTGATCCAAAAGGTAAATGGCAACATACTGCCCAAACTGTAGAAAGTGTTGATGAAGAGCTTTTAAAAAATGGCATTATGTTTGATGGTTCTTCTATATCAGGCTGGAAATCTATAAATGAATCAGATATGATTCTTAAACCTGATCTTACCACTGCTGTCATGGATCCTTTTACCGCACAACCACAGTTAATATTATTTTGTAACGTAATAGAGCCTTCTACGGGTGAAATGTATTCTCGCTGTCCTCGTTCAACAGCTGTTAGAGCAACTAACTATCTGAAGGAGTCAGGAATAGCAGACACTGCCTTTTTTGGACCAGAAGCAGAATTTTTTGTATTTGACGATGTTAAGTGGAATGTATCAATGAATGATACATTTTATCAAATTGACTCAGATGAAGGTCCTTATAATTCAAGTAATAGTTTTGAAGGAGGTAACATAGGGCATAGACCTTCTGTTAAAGGTGGTTACTTTCCTGTTCCTCCTGTAGACTCGATGACAGATATGAGAGCGGAAATGGTGGGTACTATGACAGAAATGGGCCTTGATATGGAAAAACACCATCATGAAGTGGCTCCCTCACAAAATGAATTAGGGCATAAATTTGATGAATTATTATCCTGTGCCGATGGTTTACAAAAATATAAATATGTAGTTCATATGGTTGCACATTCGTACGGAAAAACTGCTACTTTTATGCCTAAACCTGTAATTAATGATAATGGATCAGGAATGCATTGTCATCAGTCATTATGGAAAAATTCGAGCCCTCTTTTTGCTGGAAATGAATATAGTGGTTTATCTGAAACAGCTCTTTTTTATATTGGTGGTATAATTAAACACGCTAAAGCTATAAATGCTTTTACTAACTCTTCTACAAATAGTTATAAAAGACTTGTTCCTGGTTTTGAAGCTCCTACAATACTTGCCTATTCCGCAAGAAATAGGTCAGCTTCTATAAGAATACCATTTGCTGAAGGAGAAAAGGCAAAAAGAATTGAAGTAAGGTTTCCAGATGCTGCTTCAAATCCTTATTTAGCGTTTTCAGCAATGCTAATGGCTGGTTTAGATGGTATAAAAAATAAAATTCATCCTGGTGATGCCATAGATTTTGATTTATATGAAGCTTCTGAAAGTCAGCTTAAAAACTTAAGTACAGTTGCTACATCATTAGAAAATGCCTTAGATGCTCTTTCAAAGGATTCTTCATTCTTAACTGAAGGCGGAGTATTTACTCAAGATCAAATAGATGGATATATAGAATTAAAAAGAGAAGAAGTGAGTAAATTAAATAATACTACTCATCCTGTAGAGTTTGATATGTATTATAGTGTTTAATCTATTTTTTTGGCAATTGTCTTGGATTACCATCTGAGTCAATTGCCACATAAATAAATGTTCCACTGGTAACATCTTTAGATGTGTCAATGCTTGATCCATCATCATCAGCAGTTACTCTAAGTTTTATGCTAATAGAAGTTGTTCCTGTTTTTAAAACTTTTCCGAAACAAGTTACTGTATAGCCTACTTTAACGGGCAATAAAAACTTCATACCTTCTATAGCAACAGTAGCTACTCTACCTTTTGCAATACTTCTAGCTAATATTCCTCCGGCTAAATCCATTTGACTTAACAGCCAGCCTCCAAATATGTCTCCATTTGAGTTAGTATCAGCGGGCATAGCAACTGTTTTAGATAATATTAATTCAGTCATATTTTTATAATTTAATTCTAAAAATTATATAATTGTAATATATTAATAGTGAAAAAACTAACAAATATAAATATGAAAAAAGTAAAATTTAATCTTGGCATTTTAAATGGAAAAGTTTACACAGAAAATAAACTCATAAAAACTTCTATAGGTATTAAAGGTAATAAAATAGAAAAAATAGGAGACGTTAGACAGGATGAATGTGAAGAAATAATTGACTTTGAAAATAAATTAATTTTACCTGGCATAATTGATACTCAAGTACATTTTAGAGAACCTGGATTAATACATAAAGAGGATATCTATCATGGAACAAAATCAGCGTTGTTAGGAGGGATAACTACGATTTTTGAAATGCCAAATACATCCCCTGCAACTATTAACAATTTAGAATTAGAAAAAAAAGTTAATATAGCTAAAAAATCAAGCTGGACTAATTTTTCTTTCTTTATTGGTGCTTGCAAGGAAAACATAAAAAACCTAGATATATTAGAAAAACTTGAAGGATGCGCTGGTATAAAAATATTTATGGGTTCCTCAACAGGTTCACTTTTAGTATCAGAGGATAAAGACCTAGAACTAGCACTAAAAACTTGTAAGAGAAGAGTTGCTATACACTCAGAAGACGAAATTAGGTTAAAGAATAGATTTAAGACAATTAATAAGCTAAACGGAGTACTAGAACATGAGAATTGGAGAGATCCTGAGTCAGCTATTATTTCTACAAAAAAAGTTATTAAATATGCTAAAAAATATAATACTAAAGCTCATATATTACATATTTCAACTAAACAAGAAATTGATATTCTAAAAGATAAAGGAGAGTTTATAACTGTTGAAGTTACACCTCAACACCTTACTTTATTTTCACCTGATTGTTATAATAAGTTAGGCACTAAAGCTCAAATGAATCCTCCAATTAGATCAATTGATCATCAAAATGGGTTATGGAATGGAATTAAGAATGACATAGTAGATGTAATTGGTTCTGACCACGCTCCACATACATTAGAGGAAAAATCCAATTCTTGGCCAAACTCTCCTTCTGGTTTACCAGGCGTGCAGACAATGTTGTCATTAATGCTAAATCATGTAAATAATAAAAAAATAAAACTAGAAAAATTAGTTAAACTAATGTCAGAAAACCCATGTAAAATATATAAAATAAAAAATAAAGGAAGAATAAAGCAAGGTTTTGATGCTGATTTGACTGTAGTAGATATGAATAAAATAAATATTATAAAAAATACCAAAATGGCTTCTAAATGTCGCTGGTCTCCATTTCATGGAATGCAATTGAAAGGACACCCTGTATCAACAATTGTAAATGGCAAAATAAAAATGCTAAATGATAAATTAATAGGATCGCCTGATGGAAAAGTTGTTAATTTTGAATAAAATATTAATAATTTTTTTAATTTTTTATACTAAAGTTTTATTCTCACAAACATATAAAGTTCCTGAGAACTATATAGAAGCACCATTAATTTTTTCACATGAAACTGTACTTAGAGGTATAAGCTTAATAATGCCTGTAAAAACCGAATTCTCTAAGTACTCTAGAATAGAATTAAGTAGGGTAAAAAAAAATATTTTAGAACCAACCAAATGGCTACAAGATAAATTCCATGACGAACTAGGAAATATAGCAGAGACAGAAAGGTTGCTTAGAAGTAAAGATAGTCCTTTAGCAGACCCTATTTTTGATCAATTCAAACATTTACCTATGTATATTGAAGATACTTTAAATCAGTTAGTTATCAACCCTTCTGTTTTTTGTAACCCTATTCAAAAAAACTATAATAAAATGGGCATTGTATTTGATTTAGAATGCACTATCCCTTTTGGATTTTTTAATAAATATTTAATATTAAGATTACAATTTGAAAATATGGTTTGGTACTTTACAAAAATCACCAGTTTGAATTATAATAGATTAATTGAATTGCGAAACATAGCTGAGAGTTTTCAAATAAAAAAGTGAAGAATTTAAATAAAAAAAATAATTTAAAAAAAAATATTAGTTTATTTGATTATAAAGATCCCTTCTTAATTGAAGAGCAATTAACTGAAGAAGAGATTTTAATTAGAAATACTACTAGAGATTTTGCTAATAAAGAATTACAACCTAAAATTTTAGAAGCAAATAGAAATGAAAAGTACGATAAAAATCTATTTATCAAACTTGGTAACTTAGGGTTACTTGGTCCACAAATAAAAGGCTATGAATGTTCAGGAGTTAGTAATGTTGCTTATGGATTAATTGCGAAAGAAATAGAAAGAGTAGACTCAGCTTATAGATCTAGCTTTAGCGTCCAATCAAGCTTAGTTATGCAACCAATTTATGATTATGGAAATAATAATCAGAAAGAAAGATGGTTGCCAAAACTTGCTAAAGGAAAACTTATAGGCTGTTTCGGCTTAACTGAACCAGATCATGGTTCTGATCCTTCATCTATGAATACTAAAGCAAAAAAAGTAAAAAATGGTTATTTGATTAACGGTTCTAAAACTTGGATATCAAATAGTCCTATAGCTGATATATTTTTAGTTTGGGCAAAGAATGAAGAAGGTGTTGTTAAAGGTTTTATCTTAGAAAGAAATTTTTCTAAGGGGCTAGAAACTCCAAAAATAAATGGAAAATTCGCATTAAGAGCTTCACCAACAGGAATGATATTAATGAATGATGTTTTTGTTCCCGAAGAAAATGTCCTTGAACATGCTATTGGTTTAAAAGCACCTATGTCATGTCTTAGTTCTGCTAGATATGGAATATCATGGGGAGTTTTGGGTTCAGCAGAGTTTTGTTGGTTATCTTCTTTAGATTACGTTATAAATAGAGAACAATTTGGTAAACCATTAGCGTCAAACCAGCTTATACAAAAGAAATTAGCAGATATGCAATCAGAAATAGCTATTGCTTCTCAGGCTACATTAAGAGTAGGAAGGCTAAAAGACAAAGAAAAGGCAACCAATGAAATGATATCAATTTTAAAACGTAATAATGTCGGCAAAGCTTTAGAGATAGCCAGAAATGCACGTGATATGCATGGGGGTAATGGAATATCTGATGAATATCATGTAATTAGACACTTGATGAATTTAGAAGCAGTTAATACTTATGAGGGAACCCATGATATTCATGCCTTAATTTTAGGGAGAAGTCAAACAGGAATACAAGCTTTTAAATAATTTTAGTCTTTGCTGTATAAACTTTTAATAATAGCACTGTAGTCTAAATTATATTTATTATTTTTACAAAACTTATTATATAAATCAAAAGCTTTTTTGCCCATTATTGCTCTTAATGAAACTTTTTCTGCCATATTTTTAGCAATTTTTAAATCCTTAAGAATTAATTTAGCTGCATAACCAGGTTTATAATTATTATTTGCTGCAGAAGTTTTTACTATACCCTTAACAGGCAAATGATTTAACATGGCCCAAGATGAGCCTGTTGATTTTGAACATATTTCATAAAATATTTTTGATTCTATTCCATATTTATTAGCTAGAGTAAAAGCTTCGCTTATACCAATCATATTTATACCCAACATCATATTATTACAAGCTTTGACGATCTGTCCTGAACCACTTTTACCAACATAAATTATATTTTTGCCTAAAACATTTAAAATTTTACTAACACTATCAAAAGTTTTTTTATTTCCGCCCACCATAATTGTTAGTGAAGCCTTTTTTGCGCCAAATACTCCACCAGAAACTGGAGCATCCAAAAATTTAATACCTTTTTTAAAAAATGCTTTCGATACTTCTATTGTTGTTTTGTAATCTGTAGAAGAACAATCTATAAAAATAGAGTTTTTTTTAATATGATTAATTATTCCATTTTTTCCAAATATTAAACTAGCTAGTGCTTTACCATCGGGTAACATGCTAATAAATATTTCACTATTTTTTGTTAAATCTATGTGATTATGTGATATTTTTGATTTAGTCTTTTGAAATTTTTTATAATTATTCTTATTTATATCAAATAAATATAAGTTATATTTTTTTTTTATTAAATTTAAAGCCATTGGCGTTCCCATAGCTCCCAAACCTATAAAAGAAATGTTTGGCATTTAAAAAAGCTCCTTTTCTTTTAAATGTTTAAAATGAGACTCAATCAAATTCATATCAAGTTCATGTACATTTTTTGGATGCCATTTTGGGTTTCTATCTTTGTCAACTAAGTTTGCTCTTACACCTTCATAAAAATCATGTTTTGCCATCATTGACTGGCAAATTCTAAATTCCATACTTAAGCAATCTTTTAAATTTAGTTTATTTGAAATATTTAACTGTTTAGTAGCTACTCCCATACTTGTAGGTGATTTTTTTTCTAAAATATCTAATTGTTCTTTACTCCATTGAGAGTTTTCTTCTTCCAAAGATTTAAAAATATCAAAAATATTATTTTTATTAAAGTGCTTACTAATTATATCTGCTTCTTTTTTTAAAGAGGGACTTGTCTTATTTTTAATATCATACATATCAAGTAAGTTATTTACTTCGTCTCTACCATATTTTTTTAAATCTAATATCTTCTTTATAGATTCTTCAATCATGTCATCTTCTAATAGGTGTGTTCCTATTTTTACATATGCAGAATTATCTGCATCTAAAGTTTTTCCAGTAAGCGCAAGATAAGTTCCTATAGAGTGATTTATTCTTGAAAGAAAATAACCTCCGCCTACGTCAGGAAATAATCCAATAGCAGTTTCAGGCATAGCTGTTATAGTTTTACTGCCGAGTATTCTGTGACTACCATGAACTGAGAGCCCTAAACCTCCTCCCATAGCAATACCATTCAATAATGAAATCCAAGGCTTTTTAAATTTACTAATTTCATAGTTTAATAAATATTCTTCTCTAAAGAAGTCATAAGATAAAGTGCTTTTTTTGTTATTTTTTTCATGATACACACTTACTATATCTCCTCCAGCACAAAAAGCTTTATTACCTGCCCCCTTTAATAATACTGCACTGATACTATCATCATCATTCCATTTTGATATATTTTCAGCAATCATTCTTACCATATTTAAGTTAAGAGCATTTAATACTCTCTCCCTATTAAGTGTTAAAATAATAGTAGAGTTATATTTATCTATTAAAATATCTTTCATGCTAATCCTTGAGCTGGTCTCTAGATATAATTAATTTCATAATTTCATTAGTGCCTTCTAAAATTTGATGAACTCTGCAATCTCTTACCATTTTTTCAATTCCGTATTCCGATAAATAGCCATATCCACCATGAATTTGAAGTGCTTCGTTACATATACTATAACATGCATCTGTAGCAAACTTCTTTGCCATAGCAGACTTTATAGTTGTATCACTTTGGTTTTTATCTAATGCTTTAGCAGCTTCATGTACCATAAGCCTAGCAGCATGAAAATCTGTAATCATATCAGCAATTTTAAATTGAATTGATTGAAACTCTTTTAAAAATTTTCCAAACTGTTTTCTTTCATTTACATACTCTATACATTTATCTATACAATACCTTGCTGCGCCAAGAGAACAAGAAGCAATATTAATTCTTCCACCGTCTAAACCTTGCATTGCTATTTTAAATCCGTCACCAGGAAGTCCTACTATATTTTCTGATGGCACTATACATTGATCTAACGCTACTACTTTAGTTGGTTGATTTTTCCAACCCATTTTTTCTTCGTTTTTACCAAAAGAAATACCGTTGCTATTTTTTTCAATAATTACACAAGAAGTTTCATCTTTAGAACTTATTTCAGTTTTCATTATAACAAAATATAAATCAGATTCACCAGCTCCAGAAATAAATGCTTTTGAACCATTTACATTTAAGGAGCTATTGTCAACATCTGGCTTTCCAATAGTTCTCATGGCATTAGCATCAGAACCAGATCCTGCTTCAGTTAAACAATAAGAACAAATATTTTGCATACTTGTAATTTTTTTCATATATTTATTTTTTAAATCATTGCTTCCAAATTTACTAAGCATCCAAGCGGCCATATTATGAATAGATAAAAAAGCTGATGTAGAAGGACAAGCATATGCTAATTCTTCAAATATCAAAGATGCGTCAAATCTAGTTAAGCCAGTTCCACTATCATTTTCAGGTACATATATTCCAGCCAAGCCAAGTTCTGCAGATTTTTTAAAAACCTCAGTTGGAAATATCTGATTTCTATCCCATTCTAAAGCTTTATCTGCAATATATTTATCCGCAAACTGTTTCGTTGAGTCAACGTATGCCTTCTGATCAGAGCTAAGATCTATATTAGTATTTAATTTCACTTTTACCTATGTTATTTATTAAAAAAAAAGATAATATAACGCATGAACAATTTTTTATCAAACTTTCCTTACTCTAGACCTAGAAGACTAAGAAAAGATGAATGGATTAGAATACTTGTTCAAGAAAATGTTTTGAGAACAGAAAATCTAATTTTACCTATTTTTCTTACTTATGATGAATCTAGTTCAGAAATAGTTTCAATGCCGAATGTTTATAGAAATAGTATTAATGACGCAGTAATACTAGCAAAAAAAGCATTTGATATTGGAATTAAAGCTATAGCACTTTTTCCAGAAGTACCTAAAGAAAAAAAAGATGCTTTTGGAAAAGAGGCATTGAATGAAAATAACATAGTTTGTAGAGCTGTAAGAGAAATAAAAAAAAATGTAAATCAAATAGGTATAATTTGTGATGTTGCCTTAGACCCATATACTCTTTCAGGACATGATGGAGTTTATCAAAATGACCTAATTGATAATGATAAAACTATAGAAATACTTTGTGAGCAAGCACTTATAAATGCTCAATCTGGCTGTGATATAATTGCTCCATCTGATATGATGGATGGTAGAGTTAAATATATTAGAGAAAACTTAGACAAAGCTTTGTTTAAGGATACTCTTATTATGTCTTATGCTGCTAAATATGCCTCTGCCTATTATGGGCCTTTTAGAAATGCTATTTCTGCTTCTTCTGATTTAGGTCCAAACAAAAAAAAATCATATCAAATGGATTATAATAATTTTAATGAAGCATTAAAAGAAGTCTCAATGGATATCAAAGAAGGAGCTGATATTATTTTAATAAAGCCAGGTATGCCATATCTAGATATTTTAAGCCTTGTGAAAAAAACATTTAATTTTCCTACTTTCAGTTATCAAGTATCAGGAGAATATTTAATGATTAATAAATCTATCGAATCAGGGTTTATGAAAAAAGAAGAAATAATTATTGAAACACTAAGTTGTTTTAAGAGAGCAGGAGCAGACGCTATTTTAACTTATTTTGCAATGGATGCGGCTAAAATACTAAGTAAAAGTTAGTTTTATAATATTCTACCTCTTTCTATTCTTATAATATCTGCTTTAATTCTTTTAGAAAAACTCTCATCAGACTCAGTAATCATAGTAATTAAATTTCCTTTATTTAAATTACTTATTAACTCTACTAACCTCTCAGCTAAGGCAGGTGCAACACCTTCAAAAGGTTCATCTAGAAGAAGTAGTTTTTTTCCTACTACCATAGCTCTTGCTAATGCTACAAGTTTTTGTTGCCCTCCTGAAAGCTGATATGCATCTCTTAATAAAAAAGCTTTTAGCTCTGGAATAAAAGAGATTACTTCCTCTAACTCATCATACAATTTTTTTTTACCTAAACTCCACAAGGGTATCATTATATTATCTTTAACTGACAAATCCGGAACTAATCTTCTATCTTCTGGCATATATCCTATCCCTAATTTAGCCATGTCATGAGTGTTTTTATTATTTAATTCTATGTTATTAAATGTTATTTCACCAATTTGAGCAGGCAGTATTTTCATAATAGATCTGATTAATGTGGTTTTTCCAGCTCCATTCCTACCAATAATACTAGAAAACTTAGAAACTTTGAATGATATTGATTCTAAAATACTTATATTACCGATAGAAACTGCTAAATTATTAATAACAAGCACTAAGCACCTCCTACTATATACTTCTTGACATTTTTTTGCCTTAATACTTCTTTAGGTTTACCATCTGCAATGATTTCTCCGTTATAAAAAGCAACTACTCTGTTGGAAAATTTTTGAACTATATCCATATCATGCTCTATAAAAAGAACAGAAATATTAAACTCTTTTATAGCTTTTAAAATATTTTTCATAACTATATTCTTCTCATCAGAACTAATTCCCGAGGTAGGTTCATCTAATAATATTACCTTAGGGTTTCCTATAATTGCTATCAAAATATCTAAAACTTTTCTAGCACCTTGGGGAAGTTCTTTAACTGTTTTATCTTTAAATTTATCTATTGAAAATTTTTTTAATAAATTTTCTGCGTTAGTGTAGTTACGTTTAGTATATGCTTCTTCAAAAAAAGAATTTTGTTTTTTACTAGAAACTAAATCAGTAATTATTATATTTTCTAAAACACCTAAGTTTTCAAAAACTTGAGGGATTTGAAAAGATCTGTGGATGCCCATATTTTTAATTTCTTGGATATTAAATTTTGTTATATCATTTCCTTGATAAAGAATTTCTCCACTATCTGCCTTTAAATAACCAGTAATCATATTACAAAAAGTAGTTTTTCCAGCACCATTAGATCCAATTACTCCTATTACCTCTTCTTCTTTCATTGTAAAATTAATATTTTTCGCGGCTGTGACAGAACCAAAGCTTTTATTTAAATTTTTTATATTTAGTATCATTATTTAATTTTTTTATAAAAAATTGACCCTATTCCTTGTGGCAGATAAATTATTCCAATTATCAAAATAATTCCTATTATCATTTGCCATGTGTTTGGAAAGTAAAATAATGCGTAAGATCTAATAAATTCAAAGAAAAGAGAGCCAAATAATGGGGCAAAAACATTTAGACTTCCGGACAGAATTGCTACAAAAACAAATTCTCCAGATTTAGTCCAATAAGCAGTGTCCTCTGGAGTAATGTGTCCAATAAGTATTACCATCAATCCCCCACCCAAGGCAGCTAAAATACTAGATAAAACATAAATTTTATGAATTTGCTTATTTACTGTTATACCTAAATATGAAGCACGAATTTCATTTTCCCTAATAGCTTCTAGCATTTTACCAGATGGGGATTTCAGATATTTCATAACTATAAACATCAACAACCCTGTAAATAAAACAATGAAAGCATATGAATAAATATTTAGTCTTTTATTATTTTCTATAATTTGCCCAAAATAAGTAACTTCTTTTATTCCAAAACCATCTGTTGAACCTAAAGATACACTCTTTACAATAATACCAAATAATATCATAGAAAGAGCTAAATTTAACATTGCAAAAAATATTCCTCTAAACCTTCTAACAAAAAAACCCAATAAAAATGATACTAAAAAACCTACAAATAAAGCCATAATTACTAGTAAAAAAGCATCTTTAATATTTAAAAAATTATAACTCATTGCTACTGCATAACCTCCTAAGCAGTAATACATTCCATGGCCAAATGAAACAAGTCCTATTCTCATAAGTAGAAGCAAACCAAGAACAACTAAACCATTACAAAAAGATAAAGATATAGTATTTATTGCATAATCAGGAAGCAAAAACCAAAAGAATAAAAAAGTAATCAAAAAAAATATTAATAATATTTTTTCATTTCTATAAATATTTTTCATATTATATCTTCCTTAGCTCTTTACTACCAAAAAGTCCTTCTGGTTTGAAGGAAAGTATTATTGCCATAACAAAAAAGACTATGAATAATTCTAATTGTGGAGCATAAAAAATAGCAAGTGTTCTTGCAAAACCAATAAATAAGGCCCCAATTGCTGCACCAGAAACACTTCCTAGCCCCCCAGTGACAACTACTGCAAAAGCTAAAACTATTACTTCTACTCCTATGCCTGGAACTACTGATATCATTGGAGCAGAAACAGCTCCCCCTAAACATCCCAACAAACAGCCTATTGTAAAAGTATATATAAAAACCTTATTAACATTAATACCAAGTGCTGATGACATTTCTCTATCATTTATTACTGATAATAATAGTTTGCCAATTTTGGTATATTTAATCGTAAAATAAAATATTACCCATATCATAATAGCTACTAATATTATAGCTAGATCATACACAACATAAGGAATAGAGAAAATTTCTATATTACCTAACATCATTCTAGGTTGAAAAGGTAAATAAGAACTGGTCCCAAAAATCAATTTCATTACATCTTCAAAAATAAGGAATAATCCATAAGTAACGAGAACTATTACTATCTCATCTCTAAAATATATTTTCCTTAAGAAAATTTTTTCAATAAATACTCCTAAAATTATTCCAATTGTTAATGCTGAAAACGGAATAAATATAAATGCTAAATAATCTAATCCTGATATATTAGTAAAAAACCAGCCAATCAGCCAAGCATTAGCATATGCTCCAAAAGCATATAAACTACCATGAGCTATATTTAATACTTTCATAACTCCGTATATCAACGTAAGTCCTGATGCAACCATAAAAAGCCATGCAGCATAAACTAAACTATCAAGTATTATAAAAGGTATAGAAGCCATAATAATTCCTTAATTAAAGGTAATGAATTTTTTCTATTAATGCATTAAAATAATAAATTATGTTAAATAATTCTAAAAGATATTATTCTATTGCTCCCATGATGGGTAAAACTGATAGTTTTTTTTGCTTCCTAATGAACAATATAAATAGTAAAACCTCTATTTATACGGAGATGATGCATTCAGAGTCAATCTTAAGAACTAAAATTCTTGATAACTATAACTTATTGAATGACTTATCTAATATTACTGTTCAGATTGCTGGAAATAACCCAACTAGTATGGCTAAGGCAGCAAAAAAAATTTCTACACACGGATTCTCAAAAATTAACATTAATTGTGGATGTCCTAGTAAAAACGTATTAGCTGGTGAGTTTGGACTATCCTTGTTAACAAAACCAATAATTGTAAGAAAATGCATAGAAGCTATTAAATGTGAAACTAATCTTGATATTAGCGTGAAAACAAGAATAGGTATTGATAATAATGAAGATGATAGTATTTTAGATGATTTTGTTAATGAGATAAGTTTAGCAGATGTAAATAAATATATTATTCATGCTAGAAATGGAATTATAGGAAAATTAAATACGAAAAAAAACTTAAGTATTCCTCCATTAAAATATGAAAGAGTATTTAAGTTGAAAAAAAATTTTTTAAATAAAGAAATTATTATTAATGGTGGTTTTTTGAATACATTAGAATTTACAAAATATAAAAATATAATTGACGGAATTATGATCGGAAGAGAAGCATATAGAAATCCTTGGATTTTCGCTAAAAAAAGTATAACAAACAAAGAAAAAATAAATATAGTTATAAAGTATCTAAATGGCCTAAAGGTTTTTTTTAAAAATAAACCATTTAATAAAAAATCAATCTCTCATATACATAATATATATAATAACATTAATGGAGCTAAGAGCTGGAGAAAGGCTGTGAACTATGCAGTACATAATAATGATTTACACTTTTTATTAAATTATATAAATTATAATTATTTAGGTAAAAATGTTTAAATTAAAAAACTTATATAAAATTTTTAATATACTAATATCATTAACTTTGCTTTTAATGATTAATTCGTGTGCTTATTTCAAACTCAAAGAATTAGAAAAATATGACTACAATAAAGAAGATATTTTTTTTCTATTAGGTAAAGAGTATAAAAATTTTGCAAATTTTGAATTGTATAAAATGCATGATGAAATTGACGCAAATTATTTTTCAAAAAAAGCTTTATTAGCAATTAAAGGAAAAAAAATATTTTTAGAAAACCCAGATAATTGGGATTTACCATCAGAAATACTACCAGAAGTGACGCTAAAATATAAAGAAGCAAATGAACTATTAAAAAAAGATGATATTATTAATAATTATGCAAAGTTAACAGCTAAGATGATATCTGGTTATGATTGTTGGCTAGAACAATTAGAAGAGAATTGGCAAACTGATGATATAGCAAGATGCAAGGCTAAATTTTATACAAACTTTGATAAAATTTCTGAACTTAGTAAAGAAAAAACCAATAAGAAAACTATAAAGAATGAAACTAATTCTAATCAACAAAATAATAAAAAAGTTGATACCAATAAACCTGAAAACTTGAATTTAACAGTATTTTTTAATTATGATAGTTTTACCTTAACTCAAAAAGAAATAGCTAAAATTGATCAAGTGCTACAAATTATCTATAATAATGAATACAAATCTATTACTATAAATGGTCATACTGATACAAAAGGAACCGATAGTTATAATTTAATCTTATCAAAAAAAAGAGCTAAATATGTTGAAAGTTATTTAAGATCAAAAGATGTTAAAAATTCTATTATTACTAATGGATATGGAGAAAAATCTACTTTTTTAAACACCGGTGATGGAATTGTTGAAAAGAAAAATAGAAGAGCTGAAATAATTATTAAATAAAACGGAAATATGTATGATACCTAGGTACTCAACCTCTGATATGACAAATATTTGGAGTACAGAAAATAAATATAAAATTTGGTTAGAGATAGAAACACTAGCCTGTGAAGCAATGGAAAAATCTAATTTAATCCCAAAAGGAACAACTAAAAATATAAAAAAAAGGTCAAACTTTGATATAGATAGAATTGAAGAAATAGAAAAAGAAACTAAACATGATGTTATAGCATTCCTAACTAACGTAGGAGAATACGTAGGAGAATCCTCAAAATATATTCATAAAGGTATGACTTCTTCAGATGTCTTAGACACATGTTTATCAGTACAATTAAATCAAGCAAGTTCATTATTAATTAAAAGCTTAAAAAAATTAATGGCATCTCTTAAAACCAAAGCAATTGAAAATAAAAACCTTATTACTATCGGAAGAAGTCATGGCATACATGCAGAACCTACAACTATGGGGTTAAAGTTTGCTTATGCTTATGCAGAATTTAAAAGAAATTTAAAAAGATTAAATATAGTAAAAAAAGAAATCGCAATTTGTAAAATATCTGGACCTGTTGGAACATATTCAAGTATCTCACCTGATATTGAAGCTTACGTAGCAAAAAAATTAGGTTTAATTCCTGAGGATGTATCTACCCAAATTATTCCAAGGGATAGACATGCCAACTTTTTTATGTGTTTATCAGTTTTGGCAGCATCTATTGATAGATTAGCCACTGAAATAAGACATTTACAAAGAACTGAAGTTTTAGAGGTTGAAGAAAGTTTTGGTAAAAACCAAAAAGGAAGTTCTGCGATGCCACACAAAAGAAACCCTGTATTATCTGAAAACCTATCAGGAATATCAAGATATATAAGAAATTTGAGTCAGACTAGCTTAGAAAATGTAATTCTATGGCATGAGAGAGATATTTCGCATTCCTCTGCGGAAAGAATAATGTGTCCTGATATTACTATATCCTTAAATTTTGCACTAAACCGTCTTAATAGTGTAATTGAAAATCTTGTAATTTATCCCAACAATATTAAAAAAAACCTTGAACAGTTAAAAGGTTTGCATTTCAGTCAAAATGTTATGCTTAAATTAATTGAAAGAGGGTTATCAAGAGAACTAGCGTATATGTTAGTACAAAAAAGTGCAATGAAAACCTGGAAAGATATTGGAACAAGAAAAGAAGAAAGCTTTTTAAATAATTTATTAATGAACAAAGAAATAACTAAAGTAATTGATAAGAAAAATATTCAGGCAATTTTTAATAATAATTCATATTTAAAAAATATATCTAAAATATATAAAAAATTATTTAAATAAAAATTAATTACTCATCTTATCAATTGCTAATTTATCAAAATAAATCAGCTTTTCTCTTATTTCCTCATAAGATATTTTTATATTAGTATTAATAAAATCTTTTTCTATTTTTTCAATTACATCTGTATATCCAATGTTATTAGTGTCTACTTGAATAACACCTTGTATGTAGTCTTTAATTAAATTGCTATCTAAATTTAATTTATTACCTGCCCATTCTCCTAGAAGGTTGTTTCTGATTTGCTCTAATTTATCTTTATTATCTTTTTTTAATTATAAACATTTTATCAATATTTTTTTTTCTATCATCAATCATATTATTTCACTATAATTAATATAGTTTTAATATAATTTTTTCTAGTTTTATTATGTGTACTTTATTTATTTATAGGAATAAAAATACTAAATGGCCTTTGTTAATTGCAAGTAATCGTGATGAATTATTTAACAGAAAATTCTATAATCCAGGCTTTCATTGGAAAAAATATCCTAACATATGTGCTGGAAAAGATTTATCTGCTGGTGGATCTTGGCTAGGTATAAATAAAAGTGGTTTAGTTGTTTCAATATTAAACAGAAAACCTTCTATTGCTAAAAAAGAAAATTTAATTTCTAGAGGAATAATAGTATTAAAAACACTTACAAATATTAGTGCTAAAAAAGCAATTGAAAAATTAAGCAAGTATAATTTTAATTGTTTTCAAAACTTTAATTTATTTATTAGTGATTACAAAAATGCATTTTGGGCTAAGTATGATAATAATAAACTTTCAATAAACACTGTTCCCTTAGGTTATTCAATTATAGATAATTACGATTTAAATGATAATAATTCTATAAAACAAAGATTTTATAAAAAAATTTTTGAATCTGAATTACTTCCTGACCCTGATTTAAATAAATTTTACAACTGGAAAAAAATGCTTTTTTTAAAAATAAAAATTAATAAAAATAAAAAATCTTCTGTCTTTATAGATAATATTAATAATAATTATGGAACTGTTTGTTCTTCTATAATAGGATTACCTAATAAGAAAATAAATAATAAAAATATATTCTGGCTCTTTAGCAAAAGGAATAATTATTTTTACAAATATCAGCCTTTTAAAAAATAGGATAAATATGAAATTACTAATAGAAGGAAAAGCAAAAAAAATATACCATACTAAAAATAAAAATATCTT
>MDTB01197785.1_pt1 | contig 33969 bp, 33 predicted proteins | sample 811161 | NCBI WGS metagenome assembly MDTB01 (sample SAMN05326650, study PRJNA326480) | marine metagenome | isolation source: seawater | place: Mediterranean Sea | collected 2009 | reverse complement strand
TGCCCTGGATTTCCGCCAATAAGCTGGTCGATCAGTCGAAAAACTAGCGGTTTTCGGCACGATCCGCTTAACGGGCGATTGCTGCAAGGGGCTTTTTGCTAAATTGCAATACTGCATATCTGCAGATATAGTGTTGCAATTATGAAAAAGCTTGATTGGGATGATCTGCGTTTCTTTCTGGCGGTCGCGGCGGCGGGTAGCCTGTCCGCGGCGGCGCGCGAATTGGGTGTCAATACCACAACGGTTTTGCGGCGCATTGCCAGCCTGGAGGATGCCTTGCAAGCGCGCCTGTTCGAGCGCCTGCGCTCGGGCTATGCACTGACCCAGGAAGGCACCCGCCTGATGGAAACTTTAGAGCCTGTCGACCAGCGTTTAACCTCATTGTCGCGCGATTTTCAGGCCGGTACGACGTCATTGCAGGGCATTGTCCGGCTGGGTGCCAGCGATATTATCGCCAGCGGTTTCGTGGCACCGGCTTTAGGGCGATTTCGCGCTGAAAAGCCTGATATTGCGCTCGATGTCGTGACCGACCCAAGTCTCACCGGGCCGTCGGCTGCGCCGCGTGTGCTCAATGCCTTGCGCGATGTCGATCTGGCTCTGCGGCTCGCGCGCCCCACGCAAGGCGACATGCTGGGGCGTAAATTGGGCGATGTGGCTTATGGGCTTTATGCGACCCCGGTATACATTGAGCGCTTTGGTACGGTACCGATCAGCGGTGATTTGAGCGGCCATCAGATTGTCGGGTTTTCGCCCGATGACCGCCCCTTAGGGCCGATTTGGTGGCTGTCGCGCGCCGAGCGCAATGCCCGTGTCGTCATGCGCTCGTCAAATGCGGCTGTTCGGCTGGGCACGGTGCTGGCGGATGTGGCGCTTGCGGCTTTGCCGTGTTTTGAGGCCGACCGCTTGGACGGGCTTGAGCGCGTGGCCGGGCCTGAACTTATTGGCGGGTTGGAGCTGTGGTTGCTGACGCGATCTGATCTGGCCCAGCTGGCTCATGTGCGCGCGGTGATGGATTTTCTGGTCGCCGAGGTCAAGGCCCGAACGCCCGAACTGTCGGGGCGGTGATCTTGTTGAATTTGCTTGCTTCTGGGCCCACGCTTAGATAAACAGATAGAGAACAACCCTTTTTAATTACAGGTAATGTGGATCTGAATGACACATACGGGTAACACGATGATGAAACAGGGCTGGCATGCGCCGCAGCGCAGCTTGGCATGCCCTTTTGCATGCGTGAAATCCGATCTGGAAATCCTTCTCCTTATGTGCCCCTGAGGCCGGACAGTCCATGCGATGGCGCGTTCTCAGGGGGTAAAAAAGAGAGATTAATCTTTCCGGAGAATTCCGGACTTTGAGAAGGGTAACCACATGACCAAGCAAACAAAACAACAAGGATCGAGCGCTGACCGCGTTTTGATTTTCGACACTACTTTGCGCGATGGCGAGCAATCGCCCGGGGCGTCGATGACGCTGGGCGAGAAATTGCGGGTAGCCGAATTGCTGGACACGATGGGCGTCGATATTATCGAAGCCGGTTTTCCGATTGCCTCCAATGGTGATTTTGAAAGCGTTACGGAAGTTGCCAAGCTGGTTGGCAATGCTCAGGTTTGCGGACTGGCACGGGCCGGTGAAAAGGATATTGACCGCGCCGGCGAAGCCCTGAAGCACGCCAAAAATCCGCGTATCCATACGTTCATTTCCACCAGCCCTGTGCACATGAAACACAAGCTGCAAATGGAACCCGATGAGGTGATGGAGGCGGTGGCATTCTCGGTGACGCGCGCGCGCAAATATACCGACAATGTCGAGTGGTCGCCCGAAGACGCCACCCGCACCGACCCGGATTTTCTGTGCGCGGTTGTGGAAACCGCCATTAAAGCCGGGGCGACAACCGTGAATATCCCCGACACGGTGGGGTACACCATGCCGCAGGAATATTTCGAGACGGTCACCATGTTGCGTAACCGCGTGCCGAATATCGACAAGGCGGTCATCTCCACCCATTGCCATAATGATTTGGGGCTGGCGGTTGCTAATTCGCTGGCCGGTGTTCAGGCGGGCGCCCGCCAGATTGAGTGCACGATTAATGGCATTGGCGAGCGTGCGGGCAATGCTGCGCTGGAAGAAATTGTCATGGCGATGAATGTGCGCGCCGATTTGATGGCGCAATGGACAAATATCGAAACCACCATGCTGGCGCGCGCGTCCAAGCTGGTGTCGTCCGTGACCGCGTTTCCGGTGCAGTACAACAAGGCGATTGTCGGGCAAAATGCGTTCGCGCATGAAAGCGGTATTCACCAAGATGGTATGTTGAAAAACAATCAGACCTACGAAATCATGACGCCGGAAAGCGTCGGCATTTCGCAGTCCTCTTTGGTGATGGGTAAACATTCCGGCCGCCACGCCTTTCGTGAGAAAATCAACGAATTGGGATATGAACTGGGCGACAATCAAATGCAGGAAGCATTTGTGCGTTTCAAAGATCTGGCCGACCGCAAAAAGCACGTGTTTGATGATGACATTATCGCGTTGGTGGACGATGAGGTTGCCAAGGGCGTGGACGCTGTCAAGCTGGTTTCATTGCGGGTAATCTCCGGTTCTGAGGGGCCACAATCTGCCGATTTGGTGCTGGAGATTCATGGCGAACAACACGGCGTGCAAAGCACCGGCGATGGGCCTGTCGATGCCACCTTCAACGCCATCAAAGCCCTGTTCGAGCATGACGCTGTGCTGCAATTATATCAGGTGCATGCGGTGACCGAAGGCACTGACGCGCAAGCCGAGGTGAGCGTGCGTCTGGAGGAAGGCGGCAAGACCGTAACCGGACGCGGGGCCGACACTGATACCATGGTGGCATCTGCGCGCGCCTATGTTAGTGCGTTGAATAAATTAATAATCAAGCGGCAAAAGACGGCGCCGGATAGCGACAGTGCCTGGTCGTCTGTAGGGAGAGTATCTGATGCTAAATAGTCTTTTGGCGATGTTTTCAGCCGATATGGCGATTGATCTGGGAACCGCAAATACGCTCGTCTATGTAAAAGGGCGCGGTATTGTTCTGAACGAACCGTCGGTTGTGGCGATTTTCGAGTCATCGGGTCGAAATCGTGTTCTGGCGGTGGGCGATGAAGCCAAAATGATGCTCGGGCGTACCCCCGGCAACATCAAGGCTATCCGGCCGATGCGCGACGGGGTGATCGCCGATTTCGATGTTACCGAGGAAATGATTAAGCATTTTATCCGCAAAGTGCACAATCGGCGTTCTTTCGCCAATCCGCAGATTGTTGTGTGTGTGCCGTCGGGCGCCACGGCTGTGGAGCGGCGCGCGATTCAAGAAAGCGCCATGTCGGCGGGCGCGCGGCGTGTGTTTCTTATCGAAGAGCCCATGGCGGCGGCCATCGGTGCCGGCCTTCCCGTTACTGAGCCGACCGGCTCAATGGTGGTTGATATTGGCGGCGGCACCACGGAAGTGGCCGTGCTGTCGCTTGGTGGCATTGTGTATTCGCGCTCGGTGCGTGTCGGCGGCGATAAAATGGATGAGGCGATTATCGGGCATATCCGGCGCAATCATAATTTGCTGCTTGGCGAGTCGAGTGCAGAACGCATCAAAAAAGAAGTTGGCACGGCGATGATGGCACCGGGCGAAGACGGCGCGTCGGTGAAAATCAAGGGCCGCGATCTGATGAACGGCGTGCCCCGCGAAGTGTCTCTGACGCAACGCGAAATTGCCGAGAGCCTCGCCGAGCCTGTGGGCGCTATTGTCGAGGCGGTCAAGGTGGCGCTGGAGGCGACGCCGCCCGAACTTGCCGCAGATATTGTCGATAAGGGCATCGTCATGACAGGCGGCGGCGGATTGCTTCACAATCTCGACGCTTATCTGCGCGAGGCGACCGGCCTGCCTGTATCGATTGCCGATGAAGCGCTTTCGTGTGTCGCGCTGGGCACAGGGCGCGCGCTGGAACACATCAAAACCATGAAGCATGTTCTTTCAGCGGCCTATTAATGAACAATAGGTTTGGGAGCACGAGGTGGCTAGTTTTAAATCAAGACGCAGCGAACTTCGTGTTATCAGCGTTTCCGGCATCGCTATAATATGCCTGTTATTTGCCGCCATCTGTCTGGTATTTGTTGCCCGCAATGACCGCTTAATAGGAAATTTGCGCCAACTTATGTCGGATGTGTTTACGCCGACCTATGATCTGATTTCCCGCCCCAGTGTCGAGTTACGCAAAATGCGAAATGTGGCGACCAATTTGGTTGACTTGCAAGCCAGCTATCAAGAATTGCAGCTGGAAAACCAACGTCTGCGTGAGCAGGTTGTTGAATTGCAGCGCAATCGCGTATTGCTGGACCGCTACCGCGAATTGCTGGCCCTGCCCGTAGAGCCGGAACTGCATGTTATTTCGGCGCGCGTAATTGCCGATTTACAAAGCCCATTTGTACGCACACTGGTGGCAAATTCCGGACGCCTTGCCGGTGTGAAGGAGGGGCAGGCCGTCACGGGCGGGCGCGGTCTTATCGGGCGCATTGTGTCGGTCGGGCGCGTTTCCAGCCGCTTATTGCTGCTCACGGATTTTAACAGCCACGTGCCCGTGCTCATTATGCCTGACAATATTCGTGCCATTCTGTCGGGCAGCAATGCCGACAATCCGGTCTTGCGGTTTTTACCCAAAAACACGGTCATTCGAGAAGGCGCGCAGGTGGTGACATCGGGCGATGGCGGGCAGGTGCCCATCGGTATTCCGGTTGGGGTTGTGCGCGTCGACACTAACGGGCAACCCATCGTCGACTTACGGGAAAATCTGCAAAATCTCAGTTATGTCCGTATCATTTCGACCCGCGATATCGCGCTGCCGCCGCGCGAGACGGAAGGGCAAAATTTGTCGGTGTCGGGACAATGAGCGGGCAATCTTCTCTCGGTGTGCAATCCCCCGGACAGCGCGTGCTGGTCAATGTGTTGCCGCTGTTTTTGGGTTTTATTCTCATTCTTATCGGCCATGTTTCTTTTGGCTTTGAAATCACGGCGCATGTTGATCCGGCGTTATTTCTGGTTCCGGTGTTTTTTCTTGCGCTTTACAGCAAACGCAGTCTCAACCCCGTCATCATCATGTTGCTGGGGTTTTTCAAAGATGTCATTGACGGCACGCCGATCGGTTTCTGGGCGGTGTTGGTGACGTTTTTTTTCCTCGCCGCGCATGGCCAACAGCGTGTATTGGTGCGCGTCAGTCTGCGCGGTCGGTGGTTGGGCTACACGGTCATTTGTACGCTGACATTTTTCTTCGGCTATCTCATTGCCGCTCTGCGCGAGGATATGTTGAGCCTGTTTTGGCTCACCATGGGCTCGGCGCTTTTATCGTCTTTATGGTTTTTCCCAATCAGCCTAATATTAGGGCTGCTAATTGCTGAAGAACAGGAGTAGACCCGAGGTCATGGCCGGTTTTGAAGACGATGCAACAACCTTTACCCGTCGCGGGCTGGTGCTGGGCGTGTCGCAGGTCGCCCTGTTTTCGCTGCTGGCTGGCCGATTGCAATATCTCCAAGTCGCGCGCAGCGACCTTTATGCTACGCTCGCCGAAGACAATCGCGTCAATGTCAGGCTCATGGCTCCCCCGCGCGGCAATATTTTCGACCGGAACAAAGTCAAGCTGGCCGATAATGATCAGGATTTTCAGGTTGTACTCATTCCCGAGCAAGCAGGTGATCTTGATGCGACGGTTGAAAAACTTTCCCGCTTGCTCGGGTTTTCAGATCGACAGAAAAAAGACCTGCTGCGTCGCGCCCGGCGTGGGCCAAAATTCCGTCCGCTGACAGTTGCCGAAAATCTGAGTTGGGAAACCTTTTCGCAAGTTAATCTGAACTTGCCGTTTCTCGCCGGTGTGCAGCCGCGGGTTGGCGACCGACGCATCTACAGCTATGGCGATGCCACCGCGCATACGGTCGGCTATGTTGGTACCCAAACCCAGCGCGACATTGAAGTGCACGGCAATGCTCCCGCCAACATGGTCGGGCGCAGCGGCATAGAACGCTATTTCGAGGCCGCGTTGCGCGGTGAGGCGGGTGTGCGCCATGTCGAAGTCAATGTGCATGGGCGCACGGTGCGCGAATTGGCTTTTGACCCCGGCCAGCCGGGTGCCGATATTGAGCTGACCCTCGATATCGATTTGCAAAAATTCGCGCATGAGCGCATGGCCAGGCATAGTGGATCAGCCATTGTCATGGACACGCAAACCGGTGATTTGCTGTGCATGGTCTCGACACCGGCGTTTGATCCCAACATGCTCTCGCAAGGCGTGGATGCCAAAAGTTGGAACGAGATGGTCGGGCACGAGCGCAAGCCATTGATGAACAAAGTGCTGCGCGGGCAATATTCGCCCGGCTCGACGTTCAAAATGTTGGTCGGGCTGGCCGCGCTGGAAACAAAGGTCATCACGCCGGACGAGCCGATCGAATGTACGGGTATGTATTCCTTTGGCGGCGAAGACTTCCATTGCTGGAAGGATGAAGGCCATGGGCCCATGCGCTTTGAAGAGGCTATCGCAGAGTCGTGCGATACGTATTTTTACGAAATCGCACGCCGTCTGGGGATCGACAATATTGAAAAAATGGCGCGCCGTTTCAATCTCGGTCAACCGACCGGAATTGAGATTGGCGGGGAAAAAACCGGTATTGTTCCCGGGCGCGACTGGAAGCGGGCCAATTATGATGCCGGCTGGCGCACCGGCGAAACCTTGATTACGGGCATCGGGCAGGGGTTTTTGCTGCTGACCCCGCTGCAAATGGCGGTGATGACGGCATCGCTGGCAAATGGCGGCCTGATTGTACGTCCGCGTCTTATCAAGAACACTGAACTTGTCTCGCCCGTACCCATTGGTCTTGACCCCCAGCATCTAGCGCTGGTGAACCGGGCCATGTATAAGACTGTCAACCGGCCCAAGGGCACAGCCTATGACTCGTCAATATTGATCAACGGCAATCGCATGAGCGGCAAAACCGGAACCGTTCAGGTGCGCCGCATTTCCAAAGACGAGCGCGAAAGCGGTGTTTTGGCCAATAAGGACCTCGACTGGCATTTGCGCGATCATTCGTTGTTCGTCGGCTATGCACCACATAATAATCCGCGCTACGCCGTTGCCATTGTTATCGAACATGGCGGCGGTGGGGCCTATGTGGCGGCACCCATTGCACGCGATATTATGGCCGAGTTGCTGCGTAATGAAGACCGGGTGCGGCGCGGGGAAATATCATGAGCCTCAACACCACAGGCAGCGCCCGCGAGGGTGCCTTTGTTTTCGGTCAGGGCCTTAACTGGTTTTTGATCCTGACGGTGTTTTTATTGGGGCTGGTCGGGGTCGGCACATTGTATTCGGCGGCGGGCGGGTCTTTTGACCCGTGGGCCTGGCGTCACGGGGTGCGGCTCATCATCGGTATTTTTCTGATGCTGGCGGTGGCGGCGCTGGATGTGCGGGTTTTGTACAATGGCGCCTATTTCATATTTGGCGGCCTGCTGCTTTTGCTGCTCAGTGTGCAGCTATTTGGTGATGTGACCATGGGCGCGAAGCGTTGGCTCGACCTCGGCATTGTCACGTTGCAGCCGTCTGAATTTATTCGCCTTGGCATGATCTTGGCGCTGGCACGATTTTATCAGTCGATACACCAAGATGTCGTGTCGCATTTTCAAAACCTCTTCGTACCGGCGCTGATTATTCTTGTGCCGGTCATGCTGATAATCAACCAGCCAGATTTGGGCACAACGATTATGCTGGCGGTAAGCGGCATTGGGGTGCTGTTTCTTGCCGGCTTGAACTGGCGGTATTTTGCCGTTGGTGCCGTCGCCATTGTGGCGACCGTACCGCTGGTGTGGCAACGCCTGTTCGACTATCAAAAAGAACGTGTGCTGGTTTTTTTAAACCCCGAACGCGACCCGCTGGGCGCCGGCTATCACATTATTCAGTCAAAAATCGGCATTGGTTCGGGTGGCATGTTTGGCAAGGGGTTCAGCGAAGGAACGCAAAGTCGGCTTAATTTTCTGCCGGAAAAACATACCGATTTTGTGTTCACAATTTACGCCGAAGAAATGGGGTTTGTTGGCAGTGTGCTGTTGCTGGTGTTGTTTGTGCTTTTGCTGGTGCAACTTGCCTTTATTGCCAATCAAATGCGTAGTCAGTTTGCTCGGCTGGTTGTGGCCGGCATCGGGTTTTCCTTATTCGTCTATATTTTCATCAATCTGGCGATGGTCATGGGGCTTGCGCCGGTGGTCGGTGTGCCGTTGCCGTTCATTTCCTATGGCGGCACATCAATGCTGACATTCTTGATCAGCATTGGCGTGGTGCTCAGTCTTGAACGCCAAGTTAGGGTTGAAATGTCGCGCGGCTAAGCGTCGGTGGCGGTGTCATCTGCCAGCAGCGCGCCCAGCTTTCCGGTTTCTTCCAGCATGTAAAGATCGTCGCAACCGCCAATATGCGTGCCGTTGATGAAAATTTGCGGCACGCTTGTGCGCCCGTCGGCGCGCGCGCTCATTGCCGCCCGCATGGCCGGGTCGACCACGTCAATTTCGTCAAACGCCACCGCCTTGGCCCGCAGCAAATCCTTTGCTGCATGGCAAAACGGGCAGGTCTGCGTTGTGTAAATTTCAATTTTCACCAAAAACTCCTGTCATCAATTTACGGATAAAGGTGTTTTTGGCAAGGGTGTTGACACGCTATTCGGCTGCTTCGCCCGCTGTGTCGCCAGCAAAGTCCAGCAGGGTCAAATTGCCGGCAACCATTCTGCCGTTGCGGCCTTCCTGCATTTCAAATTCGACACGCTGGTTTTCAAGCAATTGCTTGTAACCCGACGCCTGAACGGCCGTCACGTGAACAAAACAGTCATCCAAGCCATTATCAGGGGTGATAAATCCGTACCCCTTGGCAGAATTAAACCATTTAACTGTACCAGTTAGCATACTCGCCTCCATATTCTTGAAAGCGCGCCGAAGCTGATATGCCGTCCAATCGAGTAAGGCGCATGGATTGGACACATTGCTTCGATTATGGAATTAGGGCGTCGGGGGGAAAAAACCAGAAATTAAACGTACATTTGTAGGAAATGCGCTTTAACGCGCGTGCACGAGATTTGCCAAAAACTGGTCTGTGCACGCCTCCCAACTGAATTTTTCGGCGTGTTTGCGGGCTTTTTTGGAGGTTGCGCGCAAGGCTTTATCAACGGCTTTGGACAGGTCTTCATCCATAAATGCGCCGTCTGTGCCCTCCAGCACATCAAGCGGGCCGGTCACGGGAAAAGCCGCGACGGGCAGCCCGCTCGCCATAGCTTCCAGCATGACCAGACCGAACGTATCGGTCAGGCTGGGGAAAACGAATATGTCGCCGCTGGTGTAATGCGCCGCCAAATCCTCACCGAATTTCGGCCCTGTAAACACAACATCGGGATATTTTTGCTTCAACTGATCAAGCTGCGGGCCGCCGCCCACCACGAGCTTCGTGCCGGGCATATCAAGGTGCAAGAAGGCCTCGATATTTTTTTCCACCGAAACGCGCCCGACATACACGCTGACGGGCTTTGCAAGCTCAAGCGCGGGCGGACGCTTCGGGGTGAACAGGTCGGTATCCACACCGCGTGTCCAGCTTACGACATTTTCAAAGCCATGCCCGACCAACTCGTTCTCCAATGTTTTTGTGGCGACCATGACGGCAGAGGAGGGCGCGTGAAAGCGGCGAATGACGCGATACCCCCAACTTGTCGGTACACGCAACATCGCAGAGACATATTCGGGAAATTTGGTGTGATAGCTTGTGGTGAAAGACAGCCCGCGTTTGACGCATAAATTTCGTGCCGCCCAGCCCAGCGGGCCTTCGGTGGAAATGTGAACCGCGTCGGGTTCAAAGGCGTCAAAGATCTGTCGGATTTTACGGGCGCCAAAAAGCGAGAGCTGAACCTCCGGATAAACCGGCAAAGGCACCGTCAAAAACATATCCGGTGTGATGGTGCGTATTTCAAGACCGCGGGCTTTGAGGCGGTCGATAACGCTTTGCATGGTGCGAACCACGCCATTGACTTGCGGATGCCACGCATCCGTTACAATCAAAATCCGCTTCATGCGGGAACGGCGCTTTTGGTTTTTTTGCGCTCGGTGATCGTGCGGTTGCCCACAATATCGGCCCAGTGAATAATTTCCCAGCGCCCATCATGGTGTTCGACGAGCGCCGTGCAGCTTTCGACCCAATCGCCGTCATTCATATATTGAATGTCGCCGATTTTTTTCATTTCAGCATGGTGAATATGTCCGCAAATCACGCCTTCGACATTGCAGCGATCAGCTTCGCGGACAACGGCTTCCTCGAAATCGCTGATAAATTGAACCGCGTTTTTGACCTTGACCTTGAGATAGGAAGACAGCGACCAATAGCGCATGCCGAGCATGCGGCGCATGCCGTTCATCACCGTGTTGAGAGCCAGCACAGCGTCATAGGCGTGGTCGCCAACATAGGCCAGCCAGCGCGCATAAAGCACGACATTGTCAAAAGCGTCGCCATGCATGATGAGGTAACTTTTGCCATCGACCGCTTTATAAGTGTCGGTCAAGCGCACCTCAATGCCGCCAAAATGTGTGCCGCAATAACGCCGTAAGCCTTCATCATGATTGCCAGGCACATAAATTACTTCAGTGCCTTTGCGGGCTTTTCGCAAAATTTTCTGCACGACATCATTATGCGATTGCGGCCAGTACCAACTGCGTTTCAAGCGCCATCCATCGACAATGTCGCCGACAAGGTACATTTTTTCGCTTTCATTATATTTCAAGAAATCCAGAAGCAAATCGGCCTGACACGCGCGCGACCCCAAATGAATATCTGATAGGAAAATGGTTTTATAGTGATTGGTCTGCGGGTTAACATCGTTCGGTGTAACAAGCTGCTGCATTACAAACCCCTGACAAAGGAACCAGTCTGACTATTGACAAAGAAGTATTGCAAATTTGTAACGCGCATAAGTCGATGATTTTTATTACCATTCTTCGTCGTCAGGCGGCGGTGGGCTTAATTTTGCCGGCACAATGGGCAGATTTGATTCGCGAAACGGCTGAACCGCCACAATACGCACCGTGCCAAAGCGCGTGACAACATTAACCTCGCGCGGGGCCATGAAGCGGCCATTGGCAATGCCGACAAACTCCAAATCGACGGGGCGCATTTCTTCGGCGCGCTCATAGGTTTTTTTCGGATATCCGGCAATCGGCGTCCAGCGTACACGGCACGCAACACCCCCGGTGGTGGCATCGCGCGGCGCGCCCGCCATTGATTCGGGGCTGAGTTGGGCAAGGCGGCGTCCGTCAAACAGGCGCATGGGCGTGCGGCAAAACGCATCGCCTTTTTCAGGGCTTTGCAGCACCAACAAAGACAGAAACGGGTCGCGCGTGCCGAGGCCCACATCTTCGAGGGCCACCGGCACCACGATATTTTGCGGCGTTTCCGGCTTGTAATTGGTCTCGTAAGCTGCGGGCGCACCGTCGGCATAATCAAGCCGGGCAAAATTTACGCTGTCATCATCCGTCCAGCTATACTGCAGAGCTTCCGGTTCAATATTTTCACCCAGAATTTTCCCCGACGTTCTGACGAGGGCGCTGGCGTCGGAGAACAAAAAGCCGATGCCCGAAGAGCGCAACAAGGCCGATAATTGATACTGCTGCGCGCTCACAGCCAATTCCACATTGGCGCGGGCCAGAAGAATGCCGCGCAGATAAATCTGGTAGACAGACGAATAGGTCACCGGCCCGGCGATGGCGGGTGGGGCCAGCGTCAACAGCGCAAAGATCGTGGCAAAGCGGATTATCGCATGCTCCTTTAGTCAGACATGAAACAGTGTTACGCGGTCTACGCCATATTTTCAATGTCGGCGCGCAGCGTGCGCGATGCCAGCCACATATGCAGCGCCGCCCACAGCCCCAAAAGTGCCGAGGCGACCATGGCATAGGGCAAGGCGCGCGCGCCGTAGCTGGGCGCGAAATAATCGCTCAATACCCCGATCATAAGCGGGCCCAGACCCAAACCGATAATATTATTGATGAACAGCAAAATCGCCGAGGCCAGCGAGCGCATTTCCGGTTTGACCAGCGTGTGCAGCATGGCAAGGATCGGCCCGAAATAGACCGCGCCAACGCTGACCGGAAAAGCCAGCAACAAAATGGCCCATCTTGTGTCGGTCGCAAGATAGGAAGCAACCGAGAACGGCAGTCCGATCAGGGCTAATAGCGCAATCAGCCAGAGGTTCCAACGAACATCGCGCTTGCCGAGACGGTCTGCAAAATGCCCGCCCAGCGCGGTGCCGATGCCGCCGCCAATGCCGATCAGCAAGGCCAGAACTTGGCCGACCTCGATGGTGGTCATGCCGTGTACGCGCACGAAATAGGTCGGCAACCAGGCCACGGCGCCATAGCCGACCGTGACCACCAGAGTTGAGCCGATGATGATTTGGCGCAAGGTTTTATTGTGCAGAATATAGCTTGTGACCTCGCCCAATGGTGGTGCTTTTTGGGCTTCGCGCCCGTCGCTTAACCCGCGCGGCGGGTCGCGCAAGGTGAAGATGGCAACAACAACCAGCAGCAAACCCGGCAAAGCCACAACCTGAAACGCGGTGCGCCAGCCATAATGATGGTTCACCCATCCGCCGATGAGAAAGGCGATGAGCAGGCCGATATTGATGCCCAGCGCGAAAATAGCCAGCGGCGTGGCCCGTTCGCTGGGGGCATACATGTCGGCAATCATGGCGTGCGACGGCGGGCTGGTGCCGGCCTCGCCCACACCGACGCCGATGCGGGCCAACAAAAGCTGTACGAAGTTTTGTGCAAAGCCACAAATAATCGTCATCACCGAAAAAAGCGACAGCGAGACAATGATGATTTTCTTGCGGCTGATGCGGTCGGCGAGATAGGCGATGGGAATACCCAGCGTGGCGTAAAAGATGGCAAAGGCCAACCCCGACAAAAGCCCCAGCTGGGTGTCGGAAAGGCCCATATCGAGCTTTATGGATTGCAGCAAAATTGCGACGATCTGGCGGTCGACATAATTCGCCGTATAGATAAACGTCAACAGCCCCACCGTATAGGCCTTGATAGCCGGTGTAAAATTTGTACTTGTCATGATTTATTTGGCTCGGGAGAAAACCCGTTTTTTCCTTCTTCGACCAACGAGAATACGCATAACCGCGATAATGACCAGAGCGGCTGCGAAATAGATAAATAGGCTGCCCAGACTGCTGACCAAAATACTGGTAAGAATATCTGATGCAATAAAGCGGTCACTGCCTGTTATAACAGGATGTAGCTTTTCAATACAGATGCTGGCAAAAGCCACAAACAGGGCCAGTGACACGGGCGAGGCGACTTGGAATTGGTAGCCACAGCCAAGGGCAAGAATACCAAGCCCGGCGAGCGAGCTAATATTCGGCGCAAAATTCAACAACAGCCCAAAGTCTTCCAAACGCACCATCCTACAATACAACTAAGGTGGGGCAAGAAGCCTGTCAGGTCAATAAATTCCAACGTTTTTGTGGGCTCACCACCCGGATATTTCGCGCTTGGCAATTTTTTCGAGCAGGCCAATGGCGCTGTCGGCTTCGTTGAGACAGGGCACGGTGGTGAAATGCGTGCCCCCGGCTTCGATAAATGTTTCGCGCAGTTCCAGATTGATTTCTTCCAGCGTTTCAACGCAATCCGACACAAATCCTGGCGTAATCACGGCGATTTTTTTTGTACCGTCGCGCGCCAGCGCCTCAACCGTTTTGTCGGTATAAGGCTCAAGCCATTTGGTCGGGCCAAAGCGCGATTGGAAGGTCGTTTTGAACTTGGTGTCGGGAAGTTTCAGTTTTTCACGCAACAGGCGAGCGGTTTTGGCACAATGGCAGTGATACGGGTCGCCTTTGTCGAAATATATTTGCGGCAGCCCATGAAATGAGGCCACCAAAATATCCGGTTTCCAGTCAAGCGTTTTGTAATGCGCGCGCACCGAGCCGGCCAAAGCCGTAATATAGGCCGGCAAATCGTGCCACGGCGCGGCGGTGCGTATGGCGGGCTGCCAGCGCATATCGAGCAGCGCGCGAAAAACCTCGTCATAAACGCTGGCCGATGTTGACGCGCTATATTGCGGATAAAGCGCAATGACGCTGATGCGTTCGCAGCCGCGCGCTTTCAAATCGGCCAGCTTGTCGGCAATCGAGGGCGCGCCATAGCGCATGGCCCATTCGACCTCCAGCGTGTCGTCGAGCCGTGCTTTCAGCTTTTCGGCCTGTACGCGGGTGAAATAGCGCAACGGGCTTTCATCGGTCTGCGTATGCCAGATTTTAGCGTAGGCGCGCGCCGATTTTCGCGGTCGTGTGTTCAAAATTATGCCGCGCAAAATGGGCTGCCAGATAAGCGGCGAGGTTTCAATCACGCGTCGGTCGGACAAAAACTGCTTCAAATAGGGCCGCAGACCCTTGGCATCAGGGCTATTGGGTGTTCCCAAATTAACCAGTAAAATACCAGTTTTCCCATAGGCAACAGACGGGTGCGCGACGCCGGACACTCGCGGCACCCTATTGTGCGACGGCCGCGGCCGGCGGCTCGATATACTCGTGGGAAATGCCCAATGCGCCCCAGACCTCGGTAACCGCTGCCACAAGTTCATCGATCATGGCATCGGTGTGCAGCGGCGTCGGCGTAATACGCAGACGCTCTGTGCCGCGCGGCACTGTGGGGTAATTAATCGGCTGAATATAAATATGGTGGGTTTGCAAAAGTCGGTCTGACGCGGCTTTGCACAAAACCGGATCGCCGACCATTAATGGCACAATATGTGTGTCAGTCGGTAAAACCGGCAAATTCGCTGCCCGCAGACGCGCTTTCAACGTTGCCGCGCGTTCTTGATGCGCCACGCGCAAAGTCTTGTCGGCTTTCAGATGCTGCACGCTCGACAGAGCACCCGCGGCAATGGCCGGCGGCAATGAGGTCGTGAAGATAAACCCAGACGCAAACGACCGGATGGCGTCCACCAGATTGGCCTTGGCGGTGATATAGCCGCCCATAATGCCGAAGGCTTTTGCCAGCGTGCCTTCGATAATGTCGATGCGCGACATCAAGCCCTCATGGTCGGCAATGCCGCCGCCGCGCGGCCCGTACATGCCCACGGCATGCACCTCGTCCAGATAGGTGAGGGCATTGTATTTTTCGGCCAGATCGCAAATTTCTTTGATCGGCGCAATATCACCATCCATCGAATACACAGATTCAAAAATAATCAGTTTGGCGCGCTCATCGCCTGCCTCGCGCAGCAAGCTTTCAAGATGTTCAAGATCATTATGTCGCCAGATGCGCTTGCTGCATCCGCTTTGGCGCACGCCCTCAATCATCGAGGCATGGTTCAACTCGTCCGACAGAATGAGACAATCCGGCAGCAATTTGCCCAGCGTGGAGATGGTGGCTTCATTGGAAATATAGCCCGATGTGAACACCAGCGCGGCTTCCTTGTCATGCAGGTCGGCGAGTTCTTTTTCAAGCTCGACAATGACGTGGTGCGTGCCGGAAATATTGCGCGTACCGCCGGCCCCGGCCCCCATTGTGTCGATGGCGCCTTTCATAGCGTCCAAAACCTTTGGGTTTTGGCCCATGCCGAGATAATCGTTGGAGCACCAAACGGTAATTTCACGCGGGCTTTCGCCGGAATGATCCCAGGCACGGGGAAACCGACCGGCGCGGCGCGCCAGATCGGTAAACACGCGATAGCGCCCCTCCGTGTGGAGCGACCCGAGCGCTTGATCAATATATTTATCGTAATCGACCGACATGAGTTCGCCTAATTAGTTTCGGTGCACAGTCTATAACATGTAAACACGATTTGATGCGCTTAGTTGCCTTATCTGGTCTATTTGCCGCAGGACTATTCCGTTGCGTCTTTATGGACAAAGGTCACGGCATAATATTCCTCGCCGTCGAACAAATCAGAAGGCTCGCCCGGCCCGTCGATCATCATATAACGCCGTGGTGTAATCTGGCCTTCCATTCGGTAGCCCCGTGCGCTCATATTACGACGGTGAAATTCCATGGCGGCCGGCGTAAATTCTTTTGCCAACACGGTAATTCGGTCAGGCAGTTTGGTGTTGTCGGCCATCGGCTGTTTACCTTTTCTGATCTGGGCGTTGCTTGAAAATATCGCTTCGAGGCCGAAATGTCGAGGGGAATAGGCGGCAAAGGCTGTCTGCCGTGTCGGATTTAATACCCGCCAAGATCGGCATAGCGGCTGCGGTGAAAATTGGCGTCACCAAACATTTGCGCCTGAACCCGCGCGCGCTTCAAAAACAGCCCGACATCCACCGCGTCGGTCATGCCGATGCCGCCATGCATCTGAACACCTTCATTGGTAATCAGGCGCGCAGCTTCCGACAGGCGCGCCTTGGCAAGGCTGGCCGCGCGCGGAATGTCATTGCGGCGTTCTTCAAGCGCTGACAGGGCGTCGAGCACGACAGACTGGCAAATCTCAACCTCGCAGAACATTTCCGCTGCGCGGTGCTGCAAGGCTTGAAATGTGCCGATAATGGCGTCGAATTGCTTGCGTTCTTTCAGATAGGTCAGCGTTGTGTCGAACACAGTTTCAATGCCGCCCAGCATTTCCGCCGACAGGCACACGCGCCCCATATCGAGCACGTTTTCCAGTTCCGGAAACGCGCTGTCGGTACCCCCCAGCAGCGCATCGGCCGGCACTTTCACATTGTCGAAAGCAATATTGGCGGCATTGCGCGTGTCCACCATATGCGTGCGGGTGCGTGTAATGCCCGCCATGTCGGCATCGATTAAAAATGCCGAAATACCTTGCGTTTCCCCCTGCGTCCCCGAAGTGCGCGCGGCGACAATCAACTTGTCGGCAATATGACCGTCAATGACAAACCGCTTTTCGCCCGACAGCACGAAATCATCGCCGTCGCGGGTCGCTGTCATGGCGATATTTGCCGGATTGTGGTGGTTGGTTTCGTCGATCGCCAGCGCCAGCAACAGTTCACCCGCGGCAACGCGCGGCAACAGTTGTTTTTTCTGGCTTTCCGCGCCGGCAGCGATAATCATGCCCGCGCCCAACACCGCGGTCGCATAAAGCGGCGAAGCGGCCAGCGTGCGCCCGGCCTCCTGCATGACGATGCCAATACCCATCGGCCCGAAGCCCGTGCCACCCAGATCTTCGGGGATCAAAATGCCGGCAAACCCAAGCTCAACAATCTGCTTCCAGACATCACGGTCAAACCCGTCTTCGCTGCCGTCGTCACGAATTTTGCGTAAATTCGTGACCGGGACTTGTTCGCTAAAAAATTGCTTCGCCATGTCACGCAACATGGTTTGCTCTTCGCTCAACACAAAAGCCATGGGTATTCTCCAGTTGTTCAGGACGGGGTCTTAGGCCGTCGGCAAGCCCAGCACACGCTTGGCAATCACGTTAAGCTGCACTTCTGACGTGCCGCCTTCGATGGAATTGCCTTTCGAGCGCAACCACGAGCGCGTTACCGCAAGCTCCTTGCTGTCAAAGCCTTCGCCTTCCCAGCCCAGTGCTTGTGTTCCCATTATATCGAGCAGCAGCTCAAAGCGCCGCTTGTTTACCTCAGTGCCGTAATATTTGAACATTGACGCCGCTGCGCCCATGCCCTGACCGGCTTTGGCTTCCTCGCCCGCGCGCTTCATGGTCAGGCCAAAGGCTTGCTGATCCATTTTGTGCGCGGCAATGGCGTTGCGGATGGCCGGGTCGGCAATGCGGTCGCCATCGGTGCCGAAGTTTTCTTTGGCAACGGCTTCCATGCCACCCATGGAGGCTGCACCGGCCCCCATGCCCATGCCCGAAATCATGCTGCGTTCATGCTCCAGCAGGCGCTTGGCAATCGTCCAGCCCTTATTGAGTTCACCGACAAGGTTTTCTTTCGGCACTTTGACATCTGTCAGGAAGGTTTCGCAAAACGGCGATGATCCGGAAATCAACTTGATCGGGCGCGCTTCAACGCCCGGATCATCCATATCGATCAGCAGAAAAGAAATGCCGTCATGCTTGACCGAATTATCCGTACGCACCAGACAGAAAATCCAATCGCACTGGTCGGCATAGGACGTCCAGACTTTCTGCCCATTGACCAGATAATGGTCGCCCTTATCTTCGGCTTTGGTTTGCAGGCCGGCCAAATCAGAACCGGCACCCGGCTCCGAATAGCCCTGACACCAGCGGATTTCGCCACGCACGATTTCACCGATATATTTCTTCTTCTGCTCTTCGCTGGCAAATTCCAACAGCGCCGGGCCAAGCATCCAAAGGCCGAAGCTGGTCAATGCCGGGCGCGCCTTGATGCGGGCCAATTCTTCCTGAAGGACTTTGTTTTCTTCCTTGGACAGCCCACCGCCGCCATATTCTGCAGGCCATGTCGGAGCCGTCCAGCCGCGTGAGGCCATATTGTCCATCCAAACCTTGGTGTCCGGGTTCGGGTAAGAGGCATTGCGCCCGCCCCATGGCATTTCGCGCTCGGGCATTGGGGTACGCATGGATTCGGGACAGTTTTCTTCAAGCCAAGCGCGGGTTTCCGCGCGAAAGGTCTCAAGTTCTGACATGATTTTCTCCTAAAAATTCAATTAAGCTTAGCCTACCACGTCCCCTTGCCAGCGCAAGACCCCGCGCCGCGCGCGCGCGTGGCAAGTGGCCGCAGCAAAACCGTCGGCAAAACGGCCTTAGGGCATTTGAAAACCGTCGAGATTATCGCCCGTGCCGGTCGCCACATGGCGTTTTGGGATCTCGCCTTGGGCATATTCGCGTAAACTTTGTCCGATCGACACATAACGCCCCTCATCGGCAGCATAAGTGTGAGCCGAACTGTGCGGCGTCAGCAAAACATTATCGAGCGCGTTGAAATCAAATTGCGAGCCTTGAAACGGGCCACCGCGGTCGGGATCGGGTTCGGCATCGGCAATATTGACGGGATAGCGATACCACGTATCAAGCGCGGCCCCGGCAATGCGGCCTTCTTTGAGGGCACTGAACAAGGCCTCCTCGACGATCACCTCGCCGCGCGCAACATTGACAAGATAAGCTGTCGGTTTCATGGCGGCAAAAGCGTCGGCATCGATCATGCCCTCGGTTTCACTGTTCAGATCGCATGTCAGCACAATATAGTCGCTGTCACCCAACAACTGTGCCAGATCGCTTTGCGTGCCGATCCAATCGAGGCCATCGGGTGTTTTGTCGCGCGCCGAACGTGCCACGGCGCAGCACGTCATGTTAAACGCGCGGGCGCGTTGCACCACGGCTTGGGCAATCTCGCCATAGCCGACAAGCCCCAGCGTTTTGCCGTTCAAATGCCCGTGGCGTGCTTCGGGGGCTGCATTGCGGCCCGCGCGATGCCAGCGCCCGGCCAGCATGTCGGCGTGCTGGCTGCGTAACTCAATGGCGTGCTCCAAAATGCTTGCCATCACATGCTCTGCCATGGATGCGGCATGGCCGCCGGCATTGCAAATCATCAGGCCTTCGGGCAGAAATCCTGGGTCAAGCCAGTCGGTGCCCACCCATGGTTGAGCCACGAGTTTCAATTTGGGCGCGGCCATCAGCGCGCCGAAATTGCCCGGGGTCAAAATGAAATCGGGGCTCATGACAGCCGCCTCGCAGGTTTCCAGCACGGCATCGCGCGCCGCCAAATCATCGTCGCACGGCCAGATGTCAACCTGCCAGCTATCGAGATCTTCCAACGCGGTCTCAATGAGATGCGCGTATTTGCGCCCCATTTCGCCGAAAACAGCAATATGTCGGGTCATGCGCGCTTTGCTACTTCCTCAATAGCAAACTCGGTCACGCTTTTATAATCGGCTTTGCCGTTGGGTGCCCGGAAGGGTGGGCCGCCGGCAAACACATGCTTGGGCGACTTATAGCCGGCGAGTTTTTCGCGCACAAAGACTTGCAGCCCCTTATCGTCAAATTCTGCGCCCTCGGCGAGTTTGACGACGGCGGTTACCGCTTGGCCCCATTTTTCATCCGGCACCCCAACGACCAAGGCGTCTTCCACGCTGTCGTGCAGTTTGAGGGCTTCTTCAACCTCTTCGGGGTATATTTTTTCACCCGCCGAGTTGATGCATACAGAGCCGCGTCCCAGCAGTGTCAGTGTGCCGTCTTCGGCGACGAGGCAATAATCGCCCGGAATGGAATAGCGCACACCATCAATGGTTTTGAAGGTTTTGGCGGTTTTTTCCGCGTCTTTGTAATACCCCAGCGGCACCGGCCCACCAAAAGCAATAAAGCCCGGTGTTTCGCTGCCGCGCGGAATTTCATTGTCGTTTTCGTCAAACACTTTGCAAAAATCATTGGTGGTGAATTTTGCCGTGCTGACGGGCGCATCCTTAGTGGTGATTGACGAGCCGAAGCCAACCGCTTCGGATGAACCGAAACTGTCGGCCAGCATGACTTGAGGCATATATTCCAACATGGCCTGCTTGACTTCCATCGACCACATCACGCCCGACGATATCATGCTGACAAGGCTCGACAGATCATAAGCGCCCGGGTTTTCCTCAAGCGCTGCCAGCATCGGCTTGGCAAAAGCGTCGCCGACAATCGCTATGTTTTGCACACCGCGCCGTTCCACCGTCCGCCATAATTCGTCAGCATCAAGCGAGGCGGCGCCAAGCGTCACAATCGTGCCGCCATTCATCATTGCCGCCATGGCGGTGAAAAGGCCGGTGCCGTGCATTAACGGGCACGCCGGGATATAAACCTCGCCCGGCCCGTTGGTTGCCAGGTGCTCTTTCAATTCTTCCAGTGTCTCCGGCACATCGCCCAAGGCGCGCAAGGCCATGGTTTGGGTCTCGCGCAAGGCATGGTGCTCCCACATCACACCTTTTGGCATGCCGGTTGTGCCGCCCGTGTACAAAAACAGCAAATCGCCGCCATCGCGGGTAATGTCCAGATTTTCGCCATTTCCCGTCGCGGTTAGCTGCTCGTAATCATGCGTGCCGTCGGGCAGGTCGGCCCCGTCGCCGACTTCGATCCACAGCTTTACATTTGGCAGGCGCGGGCGCAGAACCGCCACATTGTCCCGAAACTCCTTGCCATAGACGACGACCGCGGCATCGGAATTTTCGAAAATATAATGCACTTCATCGGCAACATAACGATAGTTCACATTGACATGGGTCAGACGCGCGCGAAAACACGCGGCCAGCGTTTCCATATATTCCGGGCGGTTACGCATGTAAAAGCCGACCTTGTCACCAAAATGCGCGCCATTTTCCAACATAAATCGGCCAAGGTTATTGGACCTGCGGCTCATTTCGGCCCAGGTGATTTCGCGCTCACCATGCACCAAGGCCAGGTGCCCCTCCGGTAACACCGGAATGATTGTGTCCAGAATATCGCCAAAATTCCACGCCATCAGCTTCCCTCCCAGCCTGTGTCGATAGTGCCGAAGTTAGAGCAAAAGAAAATGACAGACCAGTCTAAAAAAATAGGCTATGACTACTCACATTATCGTTCGGGCTTGCGGCCTGACTGTGGAGGGCTTCATGGTTGTTCCATTTTTGTATTGTGTTGCGGGTTTTGTTTTGCTGGGTGTGTCTGGTGAAGCTTTGCTGCGCGGTGCCGTCACCACCGCAAACCGGATCAACGTGCCGCCGCTGCTGATCGGCCTGACGGTCATTGCATTTGGCACCTCCATTCCCGAATTGACCGTCTCGCTCAATGCGGCGCGCAGCGGCAATCCCGATATTGCCGTGGGCAATGTTGTCGGCAGCAATATCGCCAATATTTTATTGGTGCTGGGCGCGATGGCGGTGTTTCGTTCTTTTACCGTCGATACGGGGACACTGAACCGCGATGGTCGCGTTATGCTGGGGGTCTCGGTGCTGATGGTCGTTATGGCTCTGAACGGCGTCATCACGCAATGGATGGGTATGGGGCTGCTAGCCATTTTGGCGGTTTTCACCTTGATGCTGTATCGCGCGGCGCGCCAGGAATCTGACGTCAGTGAAGCGGCTGCCAGCGTCGACAATAATTTGCTCGAAGGCAGCTTTTTTTTGGCGCTGCTGATGTTGCTCGCTGGGCTGGCCGGGGTCTTATGGGGCTCTGACCTGATGGTGCGCGGCGCGGTGGGCATGGCGCAACAAGTCGGCATTTCGCAAGCTGTTATCGCGCTTTCCATTGTGGCGATTGGTACCTCATTGCCGGAATTGTTTATCTCGCTTTTCGCTTCGCTGCGCGGTCATGCGAGTTTGGCCATTGGCAATATTATTGGCAGCAATATTTCCAATATTCTTTTGATTCTCGGCGTTGTGGCGAGTTTGGGCCCCCTTAATATCAGCGCGGAAATCGCCAATCGCGATGTTTGGATCATGCTCGGCGTGGCTATTCTTGGCTTGGTGTTGATGCGTAGTGCCCGCCGCATGTCGCGCATGGAGGGCTCGTTAAGCCTGCTGCTTTACGCGCTTTATGTCGGCTATCTCTATCTCGCCTAAAGCGCGCGCCTCACTATTTTCTAGACAGGCGGGTGCGTGGGTGCTAGGTCGCCCCTCAATAGGTTTGACAAGAAGTTTGTCAATAGGTTTCCTCCGGAGACATGTTTTGGAATATTTCGTACGACGACGATAAATAACTGTGACCCGAGCGCCCGTTGGGCGGTCGCCGTCTATTATCGTTTCGTGCCAAATTTTCTCATCCGGACACATAATGTCCGGGCCAATCTGCGGATATATCATGATGACCCTTCATCCCACCCTGCCATCCCATGCCGATGATATCGCGGCTCTGTTGAACACCGCCTTCGGGCCCGGTTTTCGCGCCCGCACGGCTGAGCGCTTGCGCGAAAACAATACCGCTATCGCGGCGCTGGCTTATATTGCGCGCGACCAGCACGACGCCCTCGTCGGTAGCATCAGCTATTGGCCGGTGCGTCTTGGCCGCGCTGCGGGGCTGTTATTGGGGCCTTTGGCGGTTGATGCGCGGGTGCAAGGCAAGGGCGTCGGGGTACAACTCATGCAGACCACGCTCGATCTGGTGGATCCGGCGCGTTTTGCCTTTGTCATTCTCGTGGGTGACCTCGATTATTACGCGCGCATGGGCTTTGCCACCGCGCCGGCTCAGGTGCATTTGCCCGGGCCGGTTGACCCGGCGCGGCTGCTGATACGCGCAGAGGAAAGCGTCTTTGAACAGCTTTCGGGCACGCTTCGCCCTGCTCCTGAATTGTGCTAATTTTACAGCTGAGGAATAACTGGTATGACCGACAACGCACCGACCAAAAACGCTTTGCAAAATGTGATTGCCCAGGCTGAAAGGGCCGAGGGCGACGCCGATGGTTTGCCGCCCGTGCATTTGTGGGAGCCGGATTATTGCGGCGATATTGGCTTGCGTATTGCGCGCGACGGGCAGTGGTATTATGCCGGCTCGCCCATTGGCAGAAAACGTCTGGTGCGCTTGTTTTCAACGATTTTGCGCCATGACGAAGACGGCGAGCACTATCTCGTAACCCCCGTCGAAAAAATTCGCGTCGAGGTTGAAGACGCACCCTTTGTGGCAACGCTGATGCAGGTAACAGGGTCGGGGCGCGACCAAATTTTGACCTTTGAAACCAATGTGCATGATTTTGCCACAGCGGGCGCAGCGCATTTGCTCCGCATCGAACTCGACCCCGACGATAAAACCCCGGCACCCTATATCCACATTCGGGCGCGTCTGGAAGCGCTGATCAGCCGAGCGGTGTTTTACGACCTTGTGGCCTTGGGCGAAACCGTGGACGACCAGTTTGGGGTGTGGAGCGAAAATGTTTTTTTCCCGATTGCGCCGGCCGCCGATATCGAAGCGTGGCTGGAGGATGAGGTGTGAGCATGGATTACAAAGCGCGTATCCGTCGAGCCATTCTGCCCGAACTGCCCGATGACGAGACGCTGTATCATGCGCCGGGCCAGATTGGCGACGGGCGGCTCGATAGCGGGCGCAAGCTGATTGGCGACCGGGCGCTCAAACTCGCCGCCGTGCTGGTGCCCGTGGTCGACTATGACACCGAACCGAAAATTCTGCTGACGCGGCGCGCCGACCATCTCGCGCAACATTCGGGGCAGGTGGCGTTTCCCGGCGGCAAGGTTGAGGACGCAGATGGTGGCCCGGTTTCTGCGGCTTTGCGCGAGGCGCATGAAGAGATTGGTCTGGCCGCCGAATATATCGATGTCGCGGGGTTTTTGAGCACGTATGAAACCGGATCAGGGTTTAGAATTTTGCCTGTGGTGAGTTTTGTGCGGCCCGGCTTTCAGCTTGCGATTGACCCCAATGAGGTCGCGGAAACCTTTGAGGTGCCGCTCGAACTCATGATCAATGAGGCCAATTATAATCGGCACGATATTGAGTGGGAAGGACGGCCGGCATTTTACTATGCGGTGGAATATGAAGGCTATAATATTTGGGGCGCGACGGCGGGCATGTTGCGCGACCTTAGCCGGAGGATGCAGTCATGATGCGCGTGGTTTTGTGGAACCTGTTTTTATTTTTGCTGCCTTTCGTGCTCACCGCTTTGTGGGCGGCGTGGGTGCGCCGCACCAGCCCGCGCGAAGCGGTTTTGCGAAGCTGGTCGCAAGCAACGCTTGTCGGTGCGGTGTTGGTTGTTTCAAGCCTGTTGGTCTGGCGGTTTTCGACCGGCGATGCACCGGGCAAAACCTATATTCCCCCGGCCTTCAAAGACGGTCAGGTTGTGCCCGGTCGGTTTGAATAAGCCGGTTTGACCCAGCCCGAATGACCCAGCTCGAATGACCCGTTCATCTTCACCATCGCCGGACTTGCAGGGCGCGCCATGGCTTGCCCGACCGCATGTGCAGCATTTACTTGAGCTTCTATCGCCCGAAGGCGAAGAAACGCGCTGCGTCGGCGGGTGTGTCCGCGATACATTGGCAGGCAGCGTTGCTGGCGATGTCGAGGTCGATATGGCGACCACCTTGCTGCCGGAGGCGGTTTTGGCACGTCTGGAAGCCGCCGGTATTCGTGCTGTTGCAACCGGGCTTGAGCACGGCACCGTCACGGCTGTTATGCGCCTGCCGGACACCGCGCCCGGCAAAACCGGAAAACCGCGCGACGACAAATATGAAATTACCACTTTACGCCGCGACATTAGCGGTGACGGGCGCCATGCCGAAGTGGCGTTTGGGCGCGACTGGCGCGAAGACGCATTACGCCGCGACCTGACGATTAATGCCGTGTATGCCGACCGCCACGGCACGGTTTATGATCCCGTCGGCAGCGGCCTCGAAGATATTGCAGCGCGGCGGGTACGCTTTATCGGTGATCCGGCGCAGCGTATCCGCGAAGATTATTTGCGTATTTTGCGGTTTGTGCGGTTTTATTTTCGCCTCAGCCCGGATGTCGCACCCGATGTTGCGACGGTTGCGGCCATAACCCATGCCAGCGCGGATATTGCCGCGCTTTCAGGTGAGCGCCGCCAAGATGAATTTTTAAAAATATTGGCGTTGGGCGAGGTTGAAAAAGCCTTGGGTTTCCTCGCCAAGGTCGGTGCGCTTGACCCCACGCTGGGCGGCGCCGGCGCGTGGAATTTCGCCCGCTTGTCGGCCTTGGTGGCGCAGGAAAAACACTTGCCCGAGCGCGCAACCCCGCTGGTACGTTTGGCGGCGCTGATGCCTGATGCACAAAGCGGCGCGGCGGTGGCAGCGTCATTGCGCTTATCGCGCCGCCGCACGCAACGCTTGGGTATAGCCCTTGACCATGCCGGGGCCGATCTCGCGCAACGCCCGCGCCATTGGTTGCACTATGCCGGCGCACCCAGCGTGTCTGACCAAACCGTCATGGCGCTGGCTGACGGGCAAATATCGACCGGCGATGCCGTCGATTTGCTGGCACAGGCCGAGGCTTGGGAACCACGGCGCTTTCCCTTGCGCGGCCATGACATGACCGCCGCTGGTGTGCCCGAAGGCCCGGAAATGGGGCGGATTTTGGCTGATCTGGAAGCGTGGTGGGTGGCGCAAGATTTTCCGCCCAAACAGGCCGTCGCAGCGGAGTTTCGCCGACGCTGGCCCGGTAATGACGAAAACAGCCAATAGCCGTTAGGGCCAAATGACGCTGGGCGGCATGGACGATAAAATGCTGTCTACATTGCCGCCGGTTTTCAGCCCAAACATCGTGCCGCGATCATAGAGCAGATTGAACTCGACATAGCGTCCGCGTTGGCGCATTTGGTTCTGGCGGTCGTCATCCGTATAAGGCTGATCCAGTCGGCGCCGGGTGATCTCAGGATAAACGTCGACAAAGGCGCGCCCGACATCTTGGGTGAAGGCAAAATCAGCCTCCCAGTCGCCCGTGTCGAGATGGTCGTAGAAAATGCCGCCCGTGCCGCGCGTTTCATTGCGGTGCGGCAGAAAAAAATAAGTGTCACATTCGGCTTTGAAGCGCGGGTAATAGGCGGTGTCATGGGCGTCGCACGCGGCTTTGTAAGCGGCGTGAAAGTCGCGCGTGTCTTCATGGGTGGCGGTTCGCGCGTCGGCCAGCATGGGGGTGAGGTCGCCGCCGCCCCCGAACCAGCCCTTGGTGGTGACTACCATGCGGGTGTTCATATGCGCCGTGGGCGCATGCGGGTTGGCAGGATGGGCAATCACTGAAATGCCCGCCGCCCAAAACCGCGGGTCCTCTTCAGCGCCGGCCACTTGGCTGCGAAACTGTTCGGAAAATTCACCATAGACGGTCGAAATGTGCACGCCGGCCTTTTCAAACACCTCACCGCGCAGCATCGACATTTCGCCGCCGCCCAAATCGGTCGCGTCATCACCGCGCCGCCAGGCTTCGCGGACAAATGTTGCGCCATTGGGCTCCAACGCTTCGAGACGACCGCATAAATCATCGCGCAGGGCGCGAAACCAGTCCGATGCGCGTTGTTTGCGTGACTGCCAGACTTCGGCGTCCTGTTTGGTTGCCGAACCGCTTTTTGTGTCGCTCATAATGTCCCCGAGTTCATGTTTTGGCGGTTTTATCAGATTTGATTTTGCAGCGAAAGAGCGCGCCGGTGCTTATGCCTGCGACGGATTATATTTGAAAAGCCGCTTATTATCCTTAGGCTGAAACCCTGTTGGAAAGGGAGCGCCCGTCATGAGCGACATTCGTATCATTTCCTATTTGCCGAACCCGCGTGTTTACAAGGCAACCATTGTGGCGCGCCATTCGGGTGCCGTGATTGATGTGATCGGCGACAAACCGCCGGAAATGGCAAATTGGTTGTGGGATTATCAGGCCATCAAGATGAGCGACGCCGACAAACAAGCCCATGCCAGCGCCCGCCGCACGGCCAAAACCGGGTTTTCGGGTGCGTTGTATAAAACCGATGCGTTTTTGAAAGCCAACCCGTTTGGCGACATTCCTGCGGCCTTTGCCGAAGACGGCGCGATGGGCATATTTGAATCCAACAGCATTATGCGGCTGGCTGCACTCACCGGGCCGAAGGCGCCCGCGCTTTATGGCGACAGCCCGGCGACGCGCGCGCGCATTGACGGGTTTTTGGACAAGACCTTGCTGTTTGCCGATATTATTCAAAAATATATTCTGGCGGGTGACGGGCTGGACGCCGTGCTGCACGGGCAGATGGCGGGTGCGTTTCATAATTATTGTACAGCGCTGGAGGCCGCGCTTGGGCACCACGCTTATGTTTCCGGCGATGCCCTCAGCCTGTCGGATGTGGTGTTGGTGTGTGAACTGGCCCTCATGAGCAATGAAAGCCGAATGGCCGACCAGCTGGCGGCGGTGGCATGTCACCCTATTTTGCCGGAACTGAAAACCTATCCGGCGCTGCACGCCCATGTTACGGATCTGCTGGGGCGTTCGGAGTTTGCCGAAGACCTTTCTGGCTATGCGCGTTTTATTCTCGCTTAAGTTGCGTTTGCTTCGGCAAGCAATTTGGCGACAAAGCTAAAAATCTCAGCATTACACGCCACCGATACCGGTGCTTCTGCCGCAAAGCCGTTAAAGCCGTGATAGGCACCGGGGAAAACATGAAAATGCGTCGGGGTGCCGACCTGCATCAGCTTGTGGGCGTAAGCGATGTTTTCATCCAGAAACAAATCAAGATCTCCCACCGGAAGATAGGCGGGCGGCAGGCCGGACAAGTCGTGCGCGCGGGCGGCGGCCGCATAAATGGGAATATCGTCGCTCCCGTATAAATCCCCCAAATAGCTCTGCCAGCCGAACAAATTGGCGGCACGCGTCCAAACCAGCGTGTCGGGCAGTTCGTCCGAGGCGGGAGCGATATTGCGGTCATCAATCATCGGGTAAAGCAAAAGCTGGCCGAGCAGGGAAAACGCCGCGCGGTCGCGCACCAATAAGCCGAGGCCCGCGCACAGACCGCCCCCCGCGCTGACCCCGCCAATAATGATCTTGCCCGTGTCGAGATTGAGCGCGGCGGCATTTTCAACCAGATACGCCAGCCCTTCATAGCAATCTTCCAGCGGCCCGGGATACGCCGTCTCGGGCGCCAGCCGATATTCGACGGACACGGCAAACATGCCGAGTGCCCCGGCCGCGCGCAAGGTAAACGCATCGCCTTGGCGCGCTGAACCCAACACATATCCCCCGCCATGCATCCAGTAAAATACCGGCAGGGGCGCGCTGGCTTTCGCCGGACGGCAAATTCGCAAGTCAATTATATGCCCATCGCCGGAGGTGACGGACACAGTCTCTTGTACAATGCTTTCGGGCACTTCAAGTTGGGCAATTAACGCATCGTCGCGGGCTTGCGAGGCGCGGCGCGCGGTGTCGAGATCAGCGCGCAGGTCAAAGCCGCCACCGGCCTCGGCGAGGCGCTCCAATCCGGGCAGAAGGTCAGGGTCGATATAGGAAGACTTGCTCATAATCCGGCCTCACGCATTGGGGCGGGTTTACCCGCCGCGCTAAGATATTTCGCCCACGTCCAAAATCGGTGCGGCTTCGATATTATCCGCATCCAGCATGAACGCCACGCGCTCAAGCGCAGAAATAATCAGCGTTTGCTCCCACGATTTCAATTCGCCGAATTTGTTGGAGAATTTTTCATGCAGCATGACGGGAGCTTCCTCGAGCGCCTGCTTGCCCGCGATGGTGAGGGAGAAAAAATGTCGGCGCTTGTCGATCGTGTCGCTGGAGCGTTCGACCAGCGCGCGATCTTCCAGTTTACGCATCAGCGTTGTCATGGTGCCGCGCGACAAGGCCATACGTTCAGCAATGCGCGAGGGGCTGATCGAACCGGCGCTGCTGATCTCTTGCAGGGCGATGAGTTGCGAGACCGACAAACCCGAAGCGCGCGCCAGCATGCGCGAATCCGTCGACGTGGCACGAGAAATTTGTCGCAAGGCAATAAGCGCATCGCCGACTTTTGATTGCTCATCCACTGTGCATCCGCCTTCTTATTCTGCCGTTTTGTGAAGTTCCGACCGCATCGTTTTTACTAGAGAAAATGCCGTGCTGTACAGAACAAACGTAAAGGGCAGGGCCACAATCAGGGTCCAGGCTTGCAGGCTTTCCAGCGCTTTTGAACCTCCGCCCACAAGCAGCACAACCGCCAGCAGCGATATGATACAGGCCCAGAAAACCCGCTGCACGAGCGGCGTGTCGGTCTTGCCGCCGGCCGCCACGCTGTCGATCACCAGCGCGCCGCTATCGGATGAGGTGACGAAGAAAACAATCAGCAACATCAAGGCAAATAGGCTTGCGATTGCCCCCAATGGCAAAATGTCAAAAAGCTGGAACAAAACCAGCGAAACATCGCCAATGCCGTTGCTCAATGCCCCAAGCCCGTTTTTTGCCTGATAGATGGCGGCGGTGCCGAAGCTCGAAAACCAAATGGTTGCAATCGCCAGCGGTGCCAACAAAGTCACGGCGATAAATTCGCGTACCGTGCGGCCTTTGGAAATACGCGCCAGAAACAGCCCGACAAAAGGCGACCAGCTAATCCACCACGCCCAGTAGAAAATCGTCCAGCCATGGAAATAGGTTGTGTCTTCGCGCCCAACAAAATTGCTAAGCGGCACATAGGCTTCGCCATATTGGCGCAGCGCGTCGCCATAGCTTTTCAAAATTGCTCCGGTCGGCCCAACGAAAAGAATATAGGCCAGCAAAATAACCGCCAGCGCCATGGTGAAATTGCTGAGCACACGAATACCGCGGTCGAGCCCGCGCACCACCGAAAGCACCGTGACACCTGCAATAATAACGATAAAGCCAATTTGCGAGGGTAGCCCGGCTTCAAAATTGAACAGGTAGTTCAACCCGCTTGCGGCCTGTTGCGCGCCCAGACCCAGCGATGTCGCCAGTCCCAAAACTGTCGCCACAATCGCCAATATGTCGACCACATGCCCGACCCAGCCCCACGCATAATCGCCGATAAGCGGATATAAAACGCTGCGCGGTGCCATGGGCAGACCTTTGTTCAGGAATAAAAACGCCATGCCCAGCCCGAACAGCGCATAGACCGACCACGGGCCGACGCCCCAATTAAACAGCGTTGCACCAAGAGCCAGATTTTCCGCCGCCGGCGTATTGGCGGCCACGTTAAACGGCGTGCCGTACCAGCCCGTGTAATAGGCCAGCGGCTCGGCGGCACCGTAAAACGTCATGCCAATGCCGACGCCAGCCGAAAACAACATGCAGATCCAGGAGACATAGCCAAATTCTGCTGTGGCGTCGCGCCCACCAAGGCGCATCTTGCCGAGCGGCGAAAACGCCAGCGCGACAATAAAAATCGTGATGAGACTGACGGACAATGAAAAGAACCAGTCAAAGCCGCTCATAATATTATTGCGTAAGTCGAGCAGCACGCTGGCCGCTTGATCCGGCATTGCGAGAACCAGCGCTGAAGAAACGATGGCGATGAGAGCGCTCAGTTGGAACACAGGCCCATGCACATCAAAGCCCATAAAGCGAACATTGTTTTCGCCGCCGTGCTCATTATGCGTGTCTGGCTGAGCCATCGCGCCGGATTGCGTTTCCGAGATATCCATAAATTTTCCTAACCAGAATAATATTCAGCGCGGTAATGTTCGCCGAGCGCTATTTTAAGGGGCTCCAAATGTTTTTCAAACGGCCGCCACGCCCCGATGCCTTTGCGGTTCAAAGGTTGCCGAACTTGCGACGAACTCGCCGTGCGGACAGCGCGCTCGGTGGTATGAAAATCGAGGCACGCAGGTTCAAATGGCAGACCCAGATAATCCAGCATGCGCCGAACCTGACCTTCCAGATCATCCAGCACATCTTCATGCTGCACATGCAGTATTTTGCCCGGTAAGGCGCGCTGCCAATGGTTCATTAACGACACATAATCGGCGTAATAGTGCCCGATTTCCGATAGCCCATAGGTAAATTCTTGGCCTTGAGCGAAAAGCTGCTTGAAACCGGAAAAACAACAATCCATCGGGTCACGACGCGCATCAATGATTTTGGCATTGGGCAAAATCAGGCTGATAAGGCCAATATGGCGAAAATTATTCGGCATTTTATCGGTAAAAAACTCAGCGCCTTGGCGATGCATGCGCGTGTCTTCAATATAGGCGCGCCCATAAGCTGATAAGTCTTCTGCGCTCAATGTGTGCAAATTGGCGGGGTAGGCGTCAGCTTTGGCTTTGCGCGCCGCGTTTTGCAGGCTGCGCGACAGGCTCAAAATATTCGGCAGTTCAAGCGTGCCGTCAATCTGGCTGTGCGAAGCTAGGATTTGTTCAATAAGCGTCGAGCCGGCGCGCGGCAGACCGACGATAAAAATCGGGTCGGGAGCCGTACAGCCTTTGCCATGTTGGGCGGCAAAAAGGGCAGGTGTGCAAAATTCCTGCTGGCGTTGCAGTTCTTCATGCATCACCGCGCTGGTATAGCGGCTCTGGGCTTTTTTCAACCGGTTGCCTTCGTCATAATGGAAAAACGCCCGGTCGGTGTCGCCGATTTTTTCATACGCCGCCGCCAGCGCAAAATTCAGATGAATTCGCTCATCCAGCGCGCAGCGCCCATCATCCAATAACGCCTTCATCACAATTATCTCGTCATCGGAAAATGTGTAGGTTTTCAAATTGGCAAGCGCGTAAAACGCCTGCCCGGTATCATTTCGCACCGCGATGGCCCGGCGGTAGGCGGCAATGGCGGCGTCTTGATGTCCCAGCGCTTTTTCAATATGGCCGCGCAAGATCAAAAAGGCCGGATTGTCCGGCTCGCTGACCAGCAGGGCGTCGATGCCGTCAATGGCGGCCTGGTTTTGTCCGTGCTGCATGTGTTCGATGGTTTGCTGAAACAGCGCGCCCGCATCGTCAGGGTCGAGCGCCACCAGCTTGGTACACATCGCCGATGATTTGGCGAATTTTTGCTGTTTGCGCATCAGCAAAATATAATCTTTCATCAGGCGTCGATTGTCGGGCGCAAATTTCATGGCGCTTTCCAGCAAATACTCGGCTTCGTCATAGGCCCCCACGCGCCCCGAAATATCTGCCAAGAGCCGCATGGCGTCGACGTGGCGCGGCGCGTCCAGCAGAAAGTCCTTCACCAGATTTTCGGCCTTGCGAAGGCGGCCCTCATTGAGAAAATGCTGCGCCCGCAATACCGGCTCCGGCAGGCTTTCGTAATAGCTTAGTTCACCGCGCGCATGGGCGCTCATGCCGGGTTGGTCGCTGGCGTCGAGAATTTTAATCTGTTCGCGCCAGGCGGCCAGAATTGCCGGGTTGGATTCGCTGGCGCGCTGATAATTGCTCAACGCCTCGCGCGCTTTGCCCTCGGCGCGGCAAATATGGGCTTCTTCCAAAAACCCGCGTCCGAAAAACGGCTCGATATCGAACAATTCTTGCACGAAACGTCGCGCGGTGGCGTGGTCGTTTTGATACCGCGCGCAAACCGCGCTCAGATACAGCGCTTCAATACGCTGCAATTTGGTCTCATTGCGCGCAGCTTCTGAAACAGAATTGGCCTGTGAACCGACGTTGGGGGTCGCCTCATCGGGTGCTGGCCGGTGGTTTTCATGCGCTGTATCAAGCGCGGCAAGCTGGTCTGCCAGCGCGCTGGCGGCGGCAGGGAAATCCCCTGCCTCCATCAAGCTTTGAACATTTCCAGCCTGCCCCGTGTGCATTGCAGTCCTTGTGTGTCGCGATTAAAAATTCCGTGCGAAGCGCACACCGAAAGTCAGCGGACGTGCCGGCGTGATGCGTTCGACATCGTTGACAAAATTTCTGGCTGTCTCGGCATGTTCATCCAGCGCATTGTCGATGAAAAACTCACCCGACCAGATATCATTGGTGATGCCGGCGCTCAGATTGACCAGCGTGTAGCTGTCGATCTCGTCGCGGTTGATCGAGATGATGTCACTATACTGCTTGTCGGAATACACCACGGACGGCATGAAATGCGCTTGTATGCCATTTCCCAGTTCCCATTCATAGCGCGCGCGCAAGTTCAACTGCACCTCCGGCGCATATGCCAGCGACACACCTTTTTCCACGTCATTTGTCGGCACCAGAACGTCGGTGACTTCGGTGTCGAGGAATGAGAACGCACCGGTGAGGGTCAAGCCCTCGACGCTGGGCGGCAAATATGTGATGTCGCCTTCAAGCCCGAAAACTTCGGCATCGGCTGCGTTTTCCGAGAAGAACAGATTTGCAATGCTGGGGTCGAAGATTGTGGTCTGCAATTTTTCAATCTCGACCATGAAAACATTGCCGTTGAACCGCAAACGGCGGTCATCGGAGGTAATTTTCCAACCCAGCTCGTAGTTTTTCACCTCGTCGGTCGCGACCGCATAGGGCACGGTATAGCTGCCCGAAACGGTACCGCCGGGACGGTTCAAAATGCCCGGGCGGAAGCCTTCGGAATAGGTTGCATAATAGAGTTTGTTTTCGCTCGGCGTGTGCGAAACGCTGACTTTGGGAATCCAGCCATCGGCCGTTGCCTTGTCGGGGCCGGCACCGGTAGCGCTGAACAGTGTGGTCAGATTATTCGCGGTCGGGTTAAGCACAGGCGCGGGCATGACGCCGTCACC
>MDTB01143047.1_pt1 | contig 33982 bp, 54 predicted proteins | sample 811161 | NCBI WGS metagenome assembly MDTB01 (sample SAMN05326650, study PRJNA326480) | marine metagenome | isolation source: seawater | place: Mediterranean Sea | collected 2009 | reverse complement strand
TAACTCTATTGACGTTGTTGCTTTGTTTATGTACTTGTACGTCTATACTATTTGTACTGCCGTTTTGTACTTCAGTGTAAAGTGTGTTGCTATCGCCGTCATTAATAGTTACGCTAATTTGATTATTGATATCGCTACCATTACCTATTTCAGTATGAGTAACATTACTATCTCCATCAATAGCAACTGACATGTCGTTATTGTTACCGTGGTTGTCCATTGCACTAACATTTGAATTACCATCTTGTATAAGTGACATCACTTGGTTAGTACCATTTGTCCAGAAACCTGCTCTATTATTGTTACCTTGTTGTGTTACTGTAAATGTTTTGTTGCTTCCGTTTATACTTGCATCGCCACTAGTTGTGTTAAGACTGCGGATACTATTGTTTTGACCGTCTTGCACAATATCTATATCAACATTATCGCCAACTTGATTTACGTAAATTTCGTTCGCGTAACAGGCTTGGGCACTAAAGTATAATACCATTACTAAGATTCCTAAATGTGTTCCTGTTATTTTCATTAGTTATTACTTTGATAAATGTCTATATTATTAGGACCATTTCCAATTCTATAGTCAATTAATTCAAAATCTCCTTGTTGTAAATTAATAGTATATCCGCCTGATGATTTATGTAACTTTAATTTTACGTTATTTGTGCCTACATTATCGTATCTTTCAAATACATAATGAGGATCTTCATCTGTTATTCGCACACCTGTTGCTGAATCAAATCCTAACCTTACTCCTGCAAAGTCAGTTTTTTGTTTTTCAAACTCGTCTTTAAATAGTGCGGCTAACTGTATATTTAACTGTTCTAAAATATCTATTAACAGATCACCTAACATAAAATCAGTTTCATCAAGTTCAGTGTGCCAAATTTCTTCATCAGTTTGCCACACATCTATATCTAATCCATCAAATTCTAAAAAGTCAATGCCTAATATATCTGCTGCTTGTCTTTGTGCCTTTTTCCATTCTTCTTCATCTTCAACCCATGGTAATTTCTTACGTAGGATTAAAAGTGTATCAATCATATTTTCGTCTACATCTATAATTCGTGGCTTACTTGGAGGTTGTGCTCCATGAGTTGTTGATGTTGCCTGGAATGCTTGATTAAGTATAACTTGTCCTACATCAGTATCAACTGTAATTTCGCCAACATAGCAACGACCACTTGTATCGCAACTAGGTAACAAGGTAATTAAACTTCCACCAATTTCATCTACTACCATCACAAAGTCTGTACCACGTACACCAATAGTAGCACTAGGTGTTCTTATCTGGACATTTTGCTTATATTTTTTAGCAATTTGTCCAGATGCGTACCTTACTGTTCCTAATGACGCTTTTATAGATAAGGAACCAATGTCATTAGCTGGATCATAGACAAACTCATCAATAATAAGTTTACTATGTTCAGTAATATCCACACGGGTTTCATCTATGAAGTCTATTCGCATGGTTCCATTAGTTGTAACTGCTGAGTCTAAGCTCTCTACTTGAGTGCCAACACCAGAGCCAATTACATCTTGGCCACGTTCTATAACTCCATTTCCTTTTTGATCCGCTATCTGACCTATATTTGCAAACGCTAAATTAGTCCAGAATGCCGCGATCAATAAACAAAATAATAGCCTCACAATTAATCGCTTTGCGTAATATCTATAGTACTACCACTGGTTTGCATGTTCAAATCAATAGTCTGGTCTTGTGCTGTACCACTTTGGTTAATGTTAATAGTGTTTCCACCACCAACTAAAGCCATTGTTTGATTTTGACCTGTTAAACCTGAATCATCAACATCAACTGTAATAGTGTTAGCTGTATTTAAACTTGCACCACTTCCTACACTATTATCAATTGTGTAAGTTAATGCTAAGTCTGTACCATCTAAGTTCATAGCAAGTATGTTACCATTACCATCAATATCTAGATTAACATTAGTATTGTCAGCATCAGCATTTTCACCAATATACAAATCTAAGTTTGTGCTATCGCCGTCGATATCAATTGTTGCTGTTACACTTTCACAGTTTCCTGCTGAAGTACTAGAACATTTGAAATCTATGTCGTTGCTGTTTCCTGTAGCAGACCAAGTACCTGTATAACTTGTACCTTTAATTAATGCAGAGACAATGTTATTATTACCTACTTGACTAATATTAAAAGTCATACTAGCTCCATCTAAATCAACTGCTGTTACACTTGTACCTATCACGTTGCCTACACCGTCTTGAGTAATATCTAAATCTAAAGTATCACCTACCTGTGTGATATAGATATCATTTGCTGACGCTATAGTAACAAAGCTGAATAATACTAAGGTTAAAAGTCCTTTGTACATTCTATTCATTTTTATCCCTCTTCTTATCGGAGAGCTCTTCGTCATCTTCTAAATCAAGCAATAGTTGATCACATTCATCATCAGAATCACAGTAAATTTCTGCATCCTTTTTGATCACTTCTTTATCAATATATTGTTTGTTTTTAAATTTCCAAAGACCATCTCTCTCTCCTTGGTTTATAATCTCAATCACGCCTGCCTCAATGGCTGCCCTTACTGCGTAATTGACCGGTTCGTTAACGGAATAACCCGTTTCTGCTTCAACTGCCTTTGTACCCATATCTAAAAATTTGAATACATCTGCTCCAGAACGGGACGATGCGATAACCTTCTCAGTAGCAATACTCATTAGTACTTTTCCACTACTTACAGAAACTAATCTCATCACCACCGTGACAGTATCAATTCGATATTCGGTTTGAGCCGCTATACCCAAATATCTTGCACCAGCACCTCCTGTGGCAACATTGCTATCATAACCAACAATGCCACCCTCTAACAATAACCCTGCAAATAGCATAGGTTTAAGAGGCAATGGGCCTTTTGGTAAAGTTTTTTCATACTGCTCCCTTGTGGAACGTATTAACTGTCGCTCCTTCACCAAATTATCTAATCCTACACGTTCCACTACTTGGAACCATGTTCCGTTTCCTACATCTTGTAATGCTTTTATAACCCATACTTCACTTCCTTGCGAAACTGCTGAGCTTAGGTTAGCAATATTACTTGCAGGTTTACGTTGTCCTGTTTTATCTGAAAAACTATATACTGCTACTGTAATAACTGGGCCATCTAATTCTGGCACTGAAATTAGTGCATCTTTTAGTGGTGCTGTTTGAACAGTAGGATCCCAACTACTTTCTTTAGCATAATCAACCATATTGGGACTAATAGCACACCCTGTTGCTAGTAAACTAAAAACTAATGATGCTAGAATACGCTTCATGATTTAGAATCCAAATTCTCCCGCTCCTGGGATAGTAATTTCAGTTACTGAGCCGTTCTCATCTATAATAGTAAGAGTGATACTTCCTGTTACTGCATCTCTAAGCCATGTTATAGTAGAACCTTCTATAGTTGCAACTCCAGTTGTTGGTTGTGAACATATACCTGCAGCTTGATCTGCGGCTGGACAAGTTGTAAACATGCTATCTACCATCTGTTTGGAAATTTGTGCATAAATCCTAGATTCTAAGTTTTTAATAAATTTATTTAAAGTTGTATTTTCTAGTTCTCTTTGAACTCTTTGAGCTTCAGCTCTACGAAAATCTTCTAATTCTTTTTTCCTATTATGCTGTAACTGCTCAACACTCAACACATGAGTAGAGTACCCGTTACCATAATGGAACGCAGGGTTCTTAAAACCCCATACAATTTCTGTTGCAGCCGCACCTGAATATAACATTGCTATGGATACGAATGCAAGGACTTTCATCTTCATATTTCTCTCCGAATATAAACGTAAATTTACGTCCATTTTGCTTTCAGTTGTATTTATCGCAACAGTCTGATAATAAACTGGTTACAAAATTTTGACGGTCACATTAATTTGTACCGTAGAATTGTTGGAAAATTGACGGAACTAGATTCTAAATTCCATTTGAGGGTGTACTTCTTGGTCTGGACCATATAGTAGCGGTTGCTGGGCTTTAAGAACTCCACTTACTGCTTCAGCATCTGTAAAATATAAACTGTGTCGTTTAGGGCCGTCTAACAATAACATTGTTTCAAACTTACTCATAGTTTTATAATTTTGAAAACTTGCAAGTCCCCATTCGTGTTTTATTTGATTATTTTCACCAGTTTCAATAGCAGCTCTTAACTTCTGTGTTTGATTTTTGTCTAAGAATGCAAATGCTCCTTCTAATATAGTTGTAACTAAGTCTTTAAATCCTGCCGTGTCTGCTTGTTGTGCTTCACTACGTACAGAGTCTGTCCATTTTTTAGCACTTACTGCTCTGCCAGGATCTATTCCTAAGTTTTTAAATGCGGCTTCAATAGCACGTTGATTCATTTTTGCTTTTCTTACATCAACAAATCTACCACCTGAAGACTGTTTTGCTTTTACTTCACACATTTCTCCAAGAATAACAAGATCGCCGGCACTGTCTGCACTACGTCCACTTGCTTTGATTTCAGGACTTAACACTGCTAGAGCATATTCGCCTGGTCCTATGCCTTGTGGAGCATATGTATATAAGTTATCAAATACACGTTTTACAAATTCATCACCCATTAGCCATTCACTAAAACCGTGTACTTGGTTAGGTGTTTTTAATTTTTCAACATCAATATATCCGTTTGGATAATTTTGTACAAATGCTTGTTTGTCAGCAAATGTACCTTCGGTATTCATTACAAGTCCTGCAAAAACTTTTAACTTAGACTTTGCGTCTTCATCTTTTTCTAAGGCACCTGCAATTCTTTCATCTAATGTTGATTTTTCAAGAGCTTGATATATCTTATCTAACATATCTCTATCTTCTTCAGTTTGAAGTCTTTTTACAATTAGATCTTTTAACTGGTCATCAGATACGTTAGGATCATATTCTAACAATACTTTGTTTGGATTGATTGCTTTAAACTCGTTGAAACGCATGTATAGTTTTTCCTTATATAGAATATTTATCTAATTTAGGAAACAACATGTCTGTACAGAACTTGTCAACATCAGCTTCATCTAGTCCAAGACTTTTCATTACTCTTGGTGTATGTGGATTTTGTTGCTGATTATGACAGTAATAATCTTGTGAAGCCGCAACTAGAGCGGTATCTCCTTCGCCGGTATATTCTGGTATTTCTAAAAAGTATGCACGTAAATTATTAATAGCAAGATCTATAATTGCAACTGCTTCGTCTTCTGTAGTTACATTGCCAGCGGCAATCATGCTGTCTGTGAATATGTTTTGAGCCCATTCAGGTAGCTCTCTTTGTTTTGTAGGTACAAAGTCTTTTACAGCATCTTTGTATCCTTCTATCATTGGATGGTCAGGATCAGAACTAGCACTAAAGTCATGAAATGCTCCTGTCATTTTACGTGGACCTGCTATAACATCAAAACCATATATAGGTCCAGTATTGTTTAGTACTGGAAAAACACATACATGCATCATCCATAGTTTCTTACTATCTCTAGTATCAACTACATCAATATGGGCTCTTCTAATATGATCATTCGCCCACACACGATTAATCCAACCTCCATCAGGTCGATTAAAATAATCTAATCCAGGTTCATTAATTTCAAGTGCATTTTCATTGAAGATATCAATGATTTCATCTTGACACTCAACTAACCGGTTCCATATAATGCTCAATGTCTAACTCCATAATATTTTTAAATAAATCTGTACTATTAGAAAAAACAAATTTTGCCTCTTCTGCCATTCCGTCATGAATCTTTGCTCTAATAGATTCTTTCAATTCGTTTTTATCTTTATCAAACTGATACATGCGACCTTCGCCTGGAACTTTACGTTTGATCATTTGTCCACCACTTAAATCTCCCATATGTAAAACATAAAGATGTGCCATTACCTTTTCAGGATCTGCCATAATTGTTTTCATATGCATAATATATTCTTCAGTGGCTTTTACTATTTTAGGTGGTTGATCTTTTTTCCAAAGTTCTAAGAAGTCTTTTTCAATTCTATCTTTACGTCTAATTGCAAATAGATCTTGATCAATTAGTCCTAATGGTGTAGCTATTGCTTCTAGTAAGTCGTAACGCTTATGCTGATTCCATAAGTATGTTGCGTACAATTCAGGATTTATGTTTCCGCTCATTAGTACTTTTACAAATTGTTGTCTTTCAGCTTCTTTGTGATGTTCCCATGTTAGATCTTTTAAACTCATTTATTCCTTCTCTACTGCAACTTTTAACGGAAAGCCATTTGCTCTACTTGTATTTGTTGCTTCTATACCTTTTTGTTCAGCTATTTCATGTGTATATATCCCAACCACGGCTGAGCCTTCGTTATGAATGGTATATGTAATTGCTTTTGCTGTTTCTTGGGTATGTTTGAATATAGAAGTTAATAGTTCTGTTACAAAGTCTATTGGAGTAACGTTATCATTTAAGAATACTACTTTATATCTTTCAGGATATAAATTATCAACTTTAATTTTTTCGTCAATTTGAACGTCTGCTAAATCACTCATTTTTTCTCCTAATAAATGGGGGAGCAACTTGCTCCCCCAGACTGTTTACTTTTCAGATACAGTTCCTTCAATTGTACTGCCTGAATTGATTTCAATCTTTTTAGGCTGTAGCTCTTCTGGAACTTCACGTTTCAAATGAATATTAAGCATACCATTTGCAAGTTCAGCATTATGAACTTCTACGTGTTCAGCAAGAGTAAACTCTCTACGGAAGTTACGACCGCCAATACCTCTGTGTAGGTAATTAACTGTGTCGTCTCCTTTAGGAGCAGTCCCTTCAATTTTAAGGATATTTTTATCTTTAGTAATTTCTAAATTATCCATACTAAAACCAGCAACTGCAACTGAGATCATAAACTCGTCTTCGCTAATTTGTGCAATGTTGTATGGTGGATATCCTGATCCTTTGTTTGCTGAGTTTTCAAACATCCTGTCCATTTCATTGAACATGCTGTCAAAGCCTACAAAGTGTCGTTGTATTGAGGGTAAGTCTAGGTGTGTTATTCTTGTCATAGTTTTCTCCTTTATTAAGCAAGATTAAATTTAGAACCCTTTCGGCGTTCTGTATTAATGTGTAGAAAGAACCTCTTCTCCCTACACATTTATTTATCATTTATAGTACAAGTATATTATAAATTGAGCTTAAAGTCAATCCCAAAGAATGCTACCTCTTTTCGAAAATCGTCATTTAAGTCAATTTCAACAAAAGGTGAAACATTGAATTGTCCAAAGCTATACTTAGTACCTATAAAAGTCTGTAAATGGCTATATTCCATTTTAGTACTATCATATTCATACTGTACTTGTGGTTCAAAGATTAAGAACGGTGAACCAAACAATAAGTTAGGTTGTCCTTGTGCTTTTAAACCAAATTGTGGACGATATCTAAAGACATTTTCTTTAGATTCTCTAATTCTGTGTTCAAATCTTGAATTATAAAAGAACATTCCGCTCTTATAATGTTTAACTTGGAAACGGAACCAATCTTCTGAAAGACCGTATCTGTCAATACTTCTATATTCTAAACGATATGGTGTGTCTTTAAAATCATATCTTAAAATACGTTGAGAATAATCTTTATTTTGATATTCTCTTGCACCTATTGTCCAGTTACCTGCGGACACAAATGCATTGACTTCTGTATAGTCAAAGTCCTCTGCCATTGCTGGCGTTATTATAAACAACGATAACAATGTTGCGATTAAAAATTTCATTTATTACTCCTTTTAATTTAATCAAAATAATTGGTAGCGAACCTACGCTACCAATACTAGTTCTTGTAATTTCTATAAAATTAAGGTTGCTGCACCCGCGGCAATTACTAATCCGCCCCACATACCTAATATTGTTACATAGTACCTTAATTTGGTACCAAAATATAACATACCTATTGCTACACACTTATGCATAGGGCTAATTAAATACCCTACAAAGTCTACAGCAAAAAACCATGGCAAGTATTCAATACCGTATATACTTGCTAACAAAACAGTAATAGCACCAAAGCGGGAACTACTTCCTAGTGCAAACGCACCACCAAAACTTAACGCACTAATACCTAAAAATCCTGCCCAAGTGTTGATGTCTAATCCTGCTGTTTCTAATCCTGTTTTAATAGTATCTGTGTTTTCTCGCACGATATTTGCTAGTGTGATAATAACTGCTACCCAGGCTACTAATTTCCAATCAACATAACCAAGTAGCTTTTTAACATCAAACGTAGTTGTACAGATCATGTAGTAAACTGTAAGAGCACCAAATGCCCAAAGAAAGTCTACTCCAGCAATTATTGCACCTACACCAAAAGCATAGGGCAAAACATAACGTGTGATACGAGTTACTTTGATAGGTGTTTCACAGTTATTCAACTGTACATCTGATTCTTTTACTCCCCAAATTAAATATGCGAGTATGAATGCAATTGATACAACAAGCAAAGGCCAAATAATGCCCATGAATTGTGCATACGTTAACCCAAATGCCGCCATTGGTAGAATCACTGTTTTTTCTAGTGGTGACCAAAAATAGTAATGATGCGTAGATACATAATCAATAGGACCAAATTTTTCTCTGCCGCAACAGCCTTTGTCAGGAGCAAGTGATTCTAACATACCTGCACTAACAGTGACTCGGCCTTTGATAGGCAATAATCCTGTGATAGCACTCACAAGTGCTACTACTGCTTTTTTACTTTTTAAGTTTTGCTCAAAGAAACAAAAGATGTCTTTGAATAATCCGTGTTCTTTTACCATACCTGCAATCATCATTACAAATATTACTAGGAAAAGATAAACTTGACCGCTAATTAATAAATTCAAATATTCCATATAAACTTACTTACCTATGGTGGTTGATTCATAAATTTGATTATGAGTTTGTGTACATCTTACGAATGTAGTACACTTACTAAGTTGTTTTAGTCCTATTGCACCTGCATACGTACAAGTGCTTCTAAGACCGCCTAAGAGGTCTTGTACAGTGTCTTTTACAGATCCACGATAAGGAACCAGCACTTCACGCCCTTCTGACGAACGGTAATCTTTAAGTCCATTGAAGTGTTTGTCATTTGCACTTTTACTACTCATACCGTAAAATTGTACAAACTTCTTTCTTTCAATGCCATCTTCCCAAGTTATTGATTGAGTTTGACCATCAAGAGATTGTTCATTACGAACCCACTCACCAGTCTTATAATATTTGGTAATTATTTCACCGCCGCCTTCATTGTGTCCGGCAAGCATACCGCCAAGCATTACAAAATCTGCGCCTCCAGCGAATGCCTTAGCCACATCACCTGGGCAAGTACATCCTCCATCAGCAATGATATGTCCACCAAGGCCGTGAGCAGCATCAGCACACTCAATAACAGCACTAAGCTGAGGATAACCAACGCCAGTTTGAATACGAGTTGTGCAAACGCTCCCAGGACCGATGCCCACTTTAATAATATCTGCTCCACTTAATAATAACTCCTCTGTCATCTCTCCTGTTACCACATTACCCGCTATGATGACTATATCTGGATAATGTGTTCTAAATTCTTTTACAAAGTTAGCAAATCTTTCTGAGTAACCATTCGCTACATCAATACAAACAAACTTTAGTTGATTGCCAACTTGTTCGTATACATCTCTAAATTTTTGATGGTCTTTATCAGTGATGCCAATGCTCATAGCAACATATTCTGTCCTTGCAGGATCATGTGACTTATCATCTTGATCAAAGTAACCTACAAGTTCGTTAACACTATAAGTTTTAACTAGACAAGTCATTATACCTTGTAGTGCTAAATTATCAGCCATTTTAAATGTACCAACACCATCCATGTTACTTGCCATAATAGGAACGCCACGATAATGATAGTCTTCATCGACTGGAAGAAATGGTGTTTCTGTTTTGTAGTTTCTAAATTTATAACCACGTTCTAAATTAACTTCTTTACGACTGCCTAGTGTTGAACGCTTTGGACGAATAAGAACATCCTTGTAGTCAAGTTTCATATCTTCTTCAATACGCATTTGTTTACCTTTATATCATTATATCTAAATTTGAGCCTACTGGCTTTTGTGGTTCGTGTATTTCGCCTCTAACATTATACGTTGTATAACTTACTGATTGTACTTTAACTGCTCCGCCTTCTTGTTGTACATGTTTAACGTGTGTTACTGTTTCATGCGGTCCTGAAGGTGTTACTCTAGTATATGCACTTATAACGTTAATAGGTGATATTGCGGCTATGTCACTCATCTGATGATACACCAAAATTGAACGAAATACTAATTCTATCATTTGATGATCTATTACCTTCTACACTGTGTTTGAGCCATCCTGGAAAAATAAACAATGCATTACTTTTTGCATTATACGATGCTCTTGTACAATTAAAGTATGTCATTTTATTATTTTTCTCTGGAAGAAAATATTCAGCACCATCTGATCTTTCAAACTGAATACCACCTTGGTTTGGTTCTGCTTGTACATAATACACACCACTTAATACTGCACCTGCATGATTATGCAAATGATTGTATGCTCCTGGTGGATTGACATTTATCCACAGATTGTATAATGATAAAGTAGGCATTCCTGTTTGCAATGCACATTCGTTTGCTTCTTTAGTAAATATTTTAGCTAAGTTATCTATTGAATCATTTACGCCATGTGCAATAGAATTACTTTGCCAGCCGCCATAGTTGCTTACCTGCACTCCGGGGTCTTTTGATTTTGTTTCGTATATGAATTTAATTAAGTCATCATCTGGTGCTGGTGGAATAATCCCCGACCATATGACACTTGGAAACCACATTTCATTGTGTAGCATGATTTACCAACCAAACTGATCTTTCTTTTTTTCTAAAGTCTTAAGCCATCTCTGTCTTCCAGCGGCTTTTTGTTTTCTACGTCTTTCACTTGGTTTAGTATAAAATTCACGTTCACGTACTTCTTGAATAATACCAGCTTCTTGTACTTTCTTTTTAAAAATACGCAGAGCTTTGTTTACGTCACCATTCCTAACTTCAACAGTTAGACCTTGAAAGTCATTTTCTTTCTTAAATGGTTTTCTTTTAGAATTAAAATTATTTCTAAAATTACTTCTGTTATTTTGTTGCCTCAAATTGGCCTCCTAGTTTTTCTTTAATTTTCTGCAAATCGTAAATTCTATTTGCACTTAGCTTATTATAATACATCTTACCCCCGTTTGTCAACCAGAAAGTTTTCGAATAGCTTATAAAGTAAGATACTAATTCGCCAATCTCACTATCCAAATTATCTATATCTAAAATTACACAATCTGCAATAGCAAATGCATCAAGTAGCCAATTTGTATCAAGTGGCTGTTCCATATACTGTGGCTCTTTTACATTACTTAATTCAAGTGGGGGAACTTCAGTATACTGTCTTTCAAACAAGTATACATTAAAAGGTTGAGTTTCAGCCTTTCCAAATAAATTATTAATATCTTCTTTTAATTTATTACTAGGTTGAATTAGTAAAAACGAATAGTTCTTATTGTGTATTAGATCAGGAGCAGTTATTAATGTAATATCACTCATTATCTTTTATACGTTTCCATATTGAATTTTCGCCTTGTTCTTCATTTTGTATATATTGATTGCTTTCAATGACTTCGGTCAAGTCTGGTTTTATTCTTGAATTGACTTGCGAATTTGTGTTGGTCCTTGTTTCATTATATACTTTTTCTTTTTTTTGATTCTGGATCTTGTAAATAATCTTCCCAAGGTAGGTCGTCGATTTTTCCTTGTAAATAAAGTTCTTTAAATGCTTTGATTGTATCGTCTGGGTTGTCGTCTTTCCATTGCCTTTTAGCTTCATTCCAATCTTCGTCTTGATCAAGTTCGTCTAATTCTTCTTCAGTTAGTCTTTGCGATTCTTCCGATGATTCTAAATCTTTTTTTTCGACAGGAGTATGTACACCTTGTTCTTTAACTGGTTCTATTTCTTCATAAACTTCTTGCCATTCTTTCGTCTGGTCTACTTCATTCTCAAATGTTTTATCTTCTTCTGCTATTGTATTGCCTGGTTTGTCTTCTCTGTGTTCAGGTAGACTATCTATATGTTTTTGTATCTTATCTTCTGGTTCAGGTTTATCTTCTGGTTCAGGCGTTTCGTCCTTTGGGCTTTCATTCCTTGCAATCTTATTGCCACGAGCAGTTTCATAGTCGCTCCACTCTTTACTTTTCTTATTTTTTCTAGCAAATTCAAATGTGTATTGTGATGCAATAAGAAGTAATACTGCTAGTGGATCAAATACAAAGATAATAATTAGTATGACCCAACGAACTGCTTCTTCAAGTAAATTTTGGTCTGCTTGTTCACCGTATACAAACTCAGCAATATATTTAATAGGTCCTACTTCAGCTTCAAGTTTTCTATATTCGCCTTCTAGGTCATATTTTTGTTCTGTAAGTTCGTCAACAAGTTTATTTGCGGCAGTAATCTTAACGTATTGTTCGTCAATTAGATCATCTACATTCTCAGTTCCAGTACCAAGTTTTTCACGTAATCTATTAATAAGTTTATTTGATTCTTCAATCTGTTTGTCAGCATTATTACGTAATCGTGCTATTTCTTGACGTGCCGCTTGTACTGTAGGTGAGTTAGCACTATTTTGTATCTTCTGTAACCATTCTGCACGTTCGACTTGTTTTAATTCTTTCCAGTCGCCAATCTTTTCTGCTGTTTTCTTACCAAAAATACCATCTGCACTTGCACCAATCATTTGTTGTGCTTTTGCAATGTCACCGTTATCTACATAGCCTTGTAGAGTAGTAAGGTCTGCATCTATTTTATCTAACTCGTTTTGGAATAGTTGTGTAACGTTAGCAATAATTACATTTTGTTCTTGTATAGCAGGTTTAATTCTATCATAGGCAGTATCAATGCGTTCTTGTTCTTTATCAATTTGTTTTTGTATATTAGCATCTGACCCTGTGCCACTATTTTCTAATTCACGTATTTTATTTTCAGATCGACCAACAATACTAATTTGCCTATCAATTTCTGTTTCAAGCCTTTGTACTTGTGCTACACTTTCCTCACCAGCACTTGTTTGTTCAATATGTGCTTTAGACAAATAACCAAAGATACCCATACTTGTAATAAACATAAGGATAATGACTGCTGTCGTGAGATAAGTCTTTAACCACCAAGTGGCTCGACTCCAATAACGATGTAACCATACTGCGGTTACTAGTTTAGCAATTTCTAATGTGCTACCCATTATAATAATAGGTATTACAGCCGCCGCGAAAATTGCGGCTAAGCCTGCTACACTATAATATATTGCTACACCACTAATCGCTAGTGCAGTTATTAATGTCAATACTGCTAGGAACATACTATATTTATCGTAATTAATCAATTAATCTCCACTCCCCTGCACGATAACAGTGCGTTTCTTTCCAATGTTTTTGTTTGCCTTTATAAGTTAATCTACTTGCAAGAGTCTGGCAACCGTTAGGATAAACGACTGCAACAATAACACTACCATCTGCTATGTTATCTCCAAATCTACATGATGCACCTGCAGGTAAATGATGTAAGCCATCTGATACACATGCTTGATAGTCTCTTCTATATTGTTTAGGAACACTATAATAACTAGCTTTAGTAAAGTTAATAGCTAAATCTGTCATTGAAGAAGGATTGTTATAACTTTCATAAGTGCTATGTCTACTGTTTGTAGAACTACATGCACCTAATACAAATAAACTAGTAACTACCAATGCTAGACGGAAGTACATACCATTCATCGCTATTGTCCTTTTGACATAAGAAAGATTTAGATAGTTTACCATAGACTCGTGTTTCACTCCACCTACAGTTTTTATAAACTCCTGCATCTTTCATATAATGATTAACTTTAGGTTTGTCAGTACATTGTACTAACACCTCACTACTACTTACATCTCCATTCTGTAATCGATATTCACTTGATGTGTTACAGTATCTATCTTGATCAGGTTCGAAATGTCTGGGGGTAGTACTACATGCACTTAGCATCACTACCCCTAATATAAGTAGGGCCTTCATATTAGTTTACCGAAGCAACAACTTTAGATTGATTAAGTAACCTATCAAAAGTTTCTTTCTTCATTTTTAGTTGCACAAAAGTATAATACTGACCAGCATACTTGAACGTACCTCTGTTTTCAGCAAGGTGTTCTGTAATTTTAGTATTGTCTACTTTGTAACTAATAATCGTCCTTGTAGTTTTTGAATTATCTTTGATGTCAATCACTGTTTCAGAATTAACTTCTCCGTTGATTCTTTTTGCAAAATGATTCATTGCAATAGCATACATCTGTTCTTCAGCACCTTGGTAAAATTTACTTTCACCTGCACCACAAGCATATGCATAGTCTTCTTTCCACCAAAACCATCCTTCAGATCCTTCTTGAGCACATTTCGCATACCATTTAGGTTGTGCATACTCATCACGTTCTGCGATTGTTGTCATTGAACTACAAGCACCAAGTGATGCTAGAATTCCGATAGTTGCTAGTGTTTTAAATACGCCTTTCATTTAAGCCTCCATTTAGCCTAGTTTGTTAATATAGTAATACTATACTAGAAGTTGTAAAAAAAGTCAATGAGTTTGTTTACCAAAAAGTTTAAGGCCATCTATAAAAGATGTGATCGCCTATTCTTCCAACAAGGTCAAAGTCGGAAGCCCATCTAGGTGAAACATATGTTGCATGATAATGAGTAGAGCCTTCTGAGATACCTCTATATTTTCTTTGTTGAACAATTCGATAAGCAATTTCTTGTGCTTTACGCCAAGCGTCACCGTCATGAGCTTGATCGCTTTTACCATCACACCACCAACTAAATTGGCATTTGTTACGGATAGGAATATATTTTCGTTTGTTGTCTTCTAAGTTTGGATCTTGTTTGGTTTTCCAACTTTCTTTATATTTTGCTTGTTTAATAACTTCGCAAATAGAATTTGGATATCTAGTATCTTCCACTCGATTTAAAACAACATCAGCAACTGCATATTGACCTGCAATATGGTCTGCTCTTGCCTCGTGATAAATGTTAAGAGCCATACAGTAAAGTTCAGGATAAACTGTTTCAGAAAATAGTTCTCCTTCAACTGGCTTTTGTGTGCTTAATGTCGATGCACTAATTGCATTTGATGTACTAATAGTTGTAATTAGTATTACGAATGCTACAAATAAATGTCGCATTATCCTCTCCTCATTCTTGCAATGTCTTGAGCCTGTTCTTTATTTATAATTGGAACTGCGTTAGATTTATGCATGGTTGCAATACCTTTAATTAAAGTACCTGTATATTTGATTGTTTCTTTTTTGGTTCCTGCACCACTACCGTTCATCTTAGCCCATGTGCCATTTTTAATAGCTTCTTCCATTACTGAAGTAATTTTTGGTTGATCATTTCTCCAAGATGTATCAGGCTTGTACGGTTGCGGTTTAGGTGTATTCTTAGGCTTGTACTCGCCGCGACAATATGCAATGTAATCTTCTACAGTGTCATACTGCATACTGTGCATATGTTGTTGACGCATACGTTTGTTATGTTGACGCCATTGAACAGTATATCGCTCAATGTCTTTTTGATTAAGCGGCTTTTTTTTACGCTTCTTTGTATTGAGTGTTGAAAGCCCTCGGGCTAAATGCATTGTCATAAAAAAACTCCTGCTATAATTAGTATATGTTGTATACTATAGCAGGAGTTTAATTAAAAGTCAAGTATTTTGATTAAGCAAATACTTTAGCTCTAGATCCGTTTACATCTCTAGATACTACAGAGTATTTTGTTTTACCTGTTGTTGCTTTAGATGTTTTAACAACTAATCCAGCATCTCTCATTTCTGAAAGTCTAGCTGGTAATTGAGTGATGCCGAATCTTGCGTTTGCATCAGCGGCAGTTAATGTCTTACCGGTACCTCTAAGGTAGGTTTCCAAAAATGCCTTTTGGTTAGTTTTTATTTTAGTAAATGCCATCATAAATCTCCTTTGGTTATTAATATTAAACATTACAGTACATACTATAACGTCATAACAACCTAAAGTCAACCTATTTTGGCAAAGTAACTACACCTTCACGTAAGAGCTTTTCTCTGTTGGCTAAATGTTTCATTTCGATTTCATCCTTTGACCCACCAAAATATGCTACAGCATATCCCTCTTCAATAAGTATATCAGTGGCTCGCTTATCTTCAAGGATGAAGTCTCCAAGAATTCGTCCGAACTTACCCTTTTTGTCTTCTCCGCTCTTATCAATTTCTGTTTTGAGGATTTGGATTGATCCGGTTGGTAATAGTTCTTTGAGTCTTGCTTTTGATGCAAGTCCGAATAATTTTTCAACTTTGTCTCTTGTTCGTGATTCAGGTGTGTCAATACCCATCATTCTAACTCTTTCTTTGTGCATCCACATACCAAAGCCTAGATCAATGTCTATATCAACAGTGTCACCGTCAACTATTCTTAATATTTTACATTTATATTCATACATGAACAGTATTTATATAAATTATAATGTATTTTTATTCTCAAGTTTGCTTTGTTCGTATTTCATTATGAGAGCGTAAAGGTCATCTGTCTTTTGAAGTACACCGTTTGGTTGTACAACAAATACATCACCTGGCTTGTATAAGTGATTGCCTTTGTAAGTACCATCTTCTCTTAGTCCCATTATTTCACCTGGCCAATCACCCTTAACTGTCCAGTTGTCGCCAAATTGTTCGATATTATAATCAACCCATAACATAAAAAATGTCTCCTTTAATAAAGTTCTAATACTTTGCCGTTACCAGCTATAATCATTAAACAGGTAACAATATGTAACACTATCCAAAAGGTACGAAAAGCCAGCGCCTTCCTAACATCATCTTGTGGTATTGGAAGGAATTCTGGCTTATCGTCGTCAGTTACGCCTATGGGCATACCAACAGTTCTAGCCCACATTTTGAGCCATCGCCGTTGACCGCTCATTACATAGCGTTCTTTTTATCTTGGATTTCAGCTCTACGTGATTTAGTTAATTTTCCTAAGTCACCTAATGCCTTACGTGCTCTTGCGGCAGCAGCTTTAACACCTTTTTCGTCAAAAGTTTGTGCTTCTACTAGATAGTTGTTAAACGCTTGAACGATTTGATCATGTTGTGATAATTCACTCATCTTCTTCTCCTTGTAAGTTGTTCTATATTATTTAATGAATGTGTATTTAAGGCAGGTTAAATGTGGTTTATGATCCGTTTGCAAAAACGTCAGTACTTCCTGTGGCTGCTGAATTTGCCACCCAACTACCATGACCTGTGGTTGCATCGTTCTTACGATGTACTGCAATGTTATTGGCAAACACATTAGGTGACCCTGCACTTGCTGGATCTCCACAACTTGTCGTGTCGCCTATTCTTACTGTTTTTTCGTTGTTAGTATAAACGTTGCTTGAACCTTGACTATAAGCCGTTTGGTGGAAAGGGTTTGGCGTTGGACTTGCATGTCCAACATGTTTGTCTGCATTTACTCTAACTACACCAGGCATCAGGTTCTCCTCACAATAATATTTATTTATTTTTGTGGTACTTCTACTCGTTGATACTCTAAAACTAGTTCTTCTCTACTTTGAGCAGGACCAACTAATATGTTAGATTTACTAATGCTGATAGGATCTAATGCACTTACGCTAAACATTAAAGTAGTTAAACCTAGTTGATTATTTTGTTGAAGGACTACTCTCATAGGTCTGATAAGTTTAATGCTAGTATCAGTTTGTGTGTCAAGTGTTCCAATTACTTCTATGCCGCTATTCAGCATACAAGAAACTACATCGTCTTTTTTCATGTTGTTACTATACCTGAAGTTGTTGCAATATATTGTTTGCTAATCTCGTCTTGTGTTTTAGATACGCAACTTACTGAATTCGTTCTAAGTAAGAATTTACCATCTGGATTAACACTAAACATAAACGGTGCTAATCCTAACCCTTTTTCTTGTGCAATAAGAACCATTGGCTTTTTTAATGTATAATAGTCTGCTTCTTCTTTATCAAGTCTAGCTACGATTTCTTCTCCAGAACTAAGTTTAAAAGAGACAGTGTCTCCGTCTTTGTATGGGGTTTCAATTAACATTATAATGTATGTCCTGTACCGTTATATCCGGTGTTGTCTACGTATTCAACAAACTGTTCATATCCGCCTACTTTGTTTTCTCCTACGATAATTTGTGGGAAAGTTCTAGCAGTTGGAAATATCTCAAAGACTTGTTCTCTATCAAAGTCTTTGCCTAGTTCTTTGTATTCGTATTTTAGTTGTCTAGTTTCACAGAACTGTTTTGCTTTTACACAACTTGGGCACTGTGGTTTTCCATATATCTGAATCATAACAATACTTATAATTTAAATCCTGACAGGCTGTCAGTTTTGACATCTTGTTTAATTCCGCCAACAATATAACTTTCAACTTCTGTTTCTTGCGGGGCTACTTGTAGGCCACTGCTATTAAGCCAGTGTGATGTCCACGGTAACGGATTGTTTGCAGTACTTTGATCATATGGCATTTTATAACCTAATGCTTTTAATCTACGGTTAGCAATGTACTCAACATATTTGTAAAGTAATGCTTCGTTCAATCCAATAATAGATCCATCTTTGAACAAATGCTTTGCCCAAGCCTTTTCTTCTGCAACACATTGGTCCCACATATCATAAACTTCTTGTTCACACTCTTTAGCAATACTCACCATCTCTGGATCATCTTTACCTTGCATCCAATGTTTTAGAACGTGTGTACTTAATGCTAAATGTTGACTTTCGTCTCTAGCAATAAGTGAAATAATTTTTGCACTACCTTCCATTAACTTTAATTCTCCAAATGCAAACGTACATGCAAATGAAACGTAAAAACGTAAACCTTCTAATATATTAACGTTCATCATTGCTAAGAATAGTTTCTTCTTAACATCTCGCATTGTGCCTTTTTTTAGATATGTAAATTCATCTGCGGCAGTTGTAAAATTATCATAGTTTTTAGTAACTGATACTGCACGTTTTAGAATCTCTTTGTCATCTAATATAGTATCAAAAACTTCACTTGGATCAGGATATACATTTTTCATAATGTGTGTATATGAACGTGAATGAATTGTTTCAAAGAAGTCCCAAGTAACAATACAGCCTTCTAGCTCTGGAATTGATACATGTGGTAAGAACGCTAAACAAGGACCACGTCCTTGCACACTATCTAATAGTGTTTGATATTTTAGGTTACTTGTAAAAATATGTTTCTGTTCTGGACGAAACTGTGCAAAGTCTGCTCTATCTTTTTGTAAACTAACTTCTTCTGGTCTCCAAAAATAACCCAACATTGTTGCATTAAGTTTGTCGAATACAGGAAATTTAAATACGTCATATCTTTGTGTATTTTGATCTTCTCCGAAGAACATGTTCTGTTTTGTGAAATCTACATTTTCACGATTGAATACTGTTTTTGCCATTTCTTTAAATCCTTATATTGCACATGCATCGCACATTTCGTCATCGTCAAGTTCTTCCTGCGGCAACTCTAATTGTACTGTTTCTATTTCATCTTCAATATCATCGTCACTCTTATAATCATAAGTGTTTTGATAATAACTTGTTTTCCAACCATACTTATATGTGTTTAGCATATCCTGTATCATAACACTCATAGGAACTTCATTGTCCTCATATTGTGTTGGGTTGTATGACCAATTGCCACTAATTGCTTGATCAAAAAACTTTTGCATTACTGCAACAATTTTTATGTAACCTTCGTTACTTGGTAACTCCCAAAGTAAACTATAATGATTCTTCAGCGTAGTATACTGCGGAACAATCTGCTTAAGAGGCCCTTTCTTTGACTTCTTAATGGACAAGTATCCTCTAGGTGCTTCGATACCATTTGTTGCGTTTGACACAACAGAACTGCTCTCTGATGGCATCTGTGCGGACAACGTCGAGTGTCGAAGCCCATGTGTTCCAATGCTCTTACGTAAACTAGACCAATCAAGTTTATACTCCGGTTTTACAATATCATCTACGTCACTTTTATAAGTGTCAATAGGTAATATACTGTCCGCATATTTAGTTCTTTCAAAGTATTCACAAGGACCTCTCTCTTGTGCTAAAATGTTGCTGGCTTTTAATAGGTAGTATTGAAACGCTTCAGTAAGCTCATGTACTAGCTTGAACGCAGATTGTTCGTTATACGTGACCTTATGCTTTGCTAGATAGTGTGCTAAGCCTATATATCCTATACCTAAACTGCGTCTTGCTTTTGTACTAATCTCTGCCGCTTTAATAGGATAGGATTGATAATCAATAATTTCTTCTAATGCTCTTACTGCTAGTTCACATAACGGCTCTAAGTCATCTAAATCTTTTAAAATACCTACGTTAATTGCACTTAGAATACATAATGCAATTTCACCTTCTTCATCATCGATATGAGTAAGTGGCTTAGTTGGTAATGTAATCTCTTGACACAAGTTACTCATATATACTTTGTCTTTGAACGAACTGTGTGTATTACAATGATCAACATTCATAATATAGATACGTCCTGTTTCAGCACGTTCTTTAATTAATGCCGAAAACAACTCCATAGCGGGAATAGTTTTCTTTTTAATTGAATATGCTCTTTCATACTTTTCATAAAGCTCTTGAAACTCTGTTGAATCACCAAAGTATGCTTCGTATAATCCCGGAACATCATGTGGTGAGAAAAGAGTTATATCGCCGCCGGACAAAAGTCTTTCATACATAGTTTTATTAAGCTGAATTGAATAATCTAACTTACGTACACGATTATCTTCGGTACCTTTGTTATTTTTTAGCACAAGGATGTCTTCAATCTCTTGATGCCATATAGGGAAATGGGTTGTAGCACTACCACCACGTACCCCATTTTGTGTGCAACACCTTACGGTTGCTTCAAACTTTTTTAAGAAAGGAACAATACCAGTGTGCGCCACTTCTCCGCCACGTATCTTCGCATTGACTCCACGAATTCTCCCAGCGTTGATACCAATACCAGCACGTTGAGCAGTATAACGCCCAATAGACATATCAGAAGCAAAAATGCTATCCAAAGTATCATCGCTGTCAACGAGAACGCAACTTGCAAACTGTTTAACAGGGGTCCTGACTCCTGCCATGACTGGGGTTGGTATGTTGATTTTAAAAAGTGAGGTCGCATCATAATATCTCCTTACGTACTGCATACGTGTTTCTGCGGGATAGTTAGCGAATAGTGTTGCTGCGATCATCATGTACATGTACTGTGGAGACTCAAACAGTTCTCCACTACTTCTATCTTGACACAAATACTTGTCTACTACTTGACGTAGGCCTGCATATGTAAAATTCTCATCTCTATCGTGTTTAATAATTGAATCTAATTTTTTTAATTCTTCTGAAGTATACTTTTTTAAAATCTCAGGATCGTACACTCCACGTTCTATATTTTGATTAATAATATCTTCTAAAGGTACAGAATCATATTGTCCAAACACTTCTTTATATACTCCGTACAACAACAAACGTGCCGCGGCATATTGATAATTTGGTGCATCTAATCCAATTAAATCATTTGCACTTTTGATTAATATTTCTTGAATCTCCTTTGTGCTCATTTCATCATAAAACTGAATGTTAGCATTCATTTCAATTTGTGATGAACTTACACCAGCTAAATCTTCACAAGCAAACTCAACTACCTTGTGTATTTTATCAATGTTGAGTGGCTCTTTTGCACCGTCACGTTTGACGATACTAATATTAATCCCGTTTGACATATACATTTCCTTTTCCTATTATTTGTGTATTTATTGGAGACCCGTCATCGTGTAACTCTTCTGTGAAACAAGCGATGAAGGCCAATTGTCGTATAGTAACAGAGTGTTCTTATATCCTAGTACTGTGTCATCTACTTTTAACATATAATAAGTCTCCGATTGTTCGTGGTCTATAGAAATATGTATCTCAAATTGACTATCTGAAAACCTTTCAGTTAATGCCAATGTGTAATAGTATCCTAGTATTTTACAAAACGAACAGTATTGATTCTCCAAAATTAATTCCCACGGATCCGGCCAAATCTTTTGATTCCAAGGATCCGTATGTATGCTTACTAACGGAACGTGCATATAAAAATGAATTAAATCCTGAAACGGATTTGTTGAGCTTTCAAGAGTATCTCTAAAAGAACTCCATTCGGCTAATCGTGACTCGTAATCTTTACCTTGCATTAAATGTCAGTTTGTTTTACTCTAACTTTAAACTTCATTTCAGTGTTATCATCACCTGGCATTGTACTTGTACTTCGTATCACGATTGTATCATTAGTTGCATCTCCATTAGCATCACTTATTGTAGCATCTAATATAATTTTGTCAAGATATAAATCGTCTCCTGTAAAAGAAAATTCGTCCGAAAACTCAACTTTCAATCCACGTGAGTCAACATTGACAATCGCTTTACCTGATCTAGTAAGTTCGTAGCTATTACTGACCATTAAGTAGTCTATCTCAAAGCTCTGATTAATAACACCAGGAAGTCTAAATATAGTTAAAGCAGACCCTGACGTAATACTAATTTTTTGTTCAAATCCCCAATCAAACACAGATGGTCCTTGGACTTCTGGAATGTAAGGAACTGAATTAATATAGGCTTGGTTATAAGAAAGAGCAGCTGTTCTTGTGAAATGGTCGCCTACTGACTCATTCCCGCTCTTTTCGTATTTTATAATACTGTATACTGGCTGTCCTTCTGAACCGCCTTGGTTACCTACTAAACTAAATCTATTGTTTTCGCTCTTGTTGAACGTACCATTTTCTACAATAATACCTTGTCTTTCAATATTTGTAAATTTATTATTAGAAATAATACAGTTATGTGGTCCTGTTGACTGTCCTAGTGCAGGTGCTCCAAGAGTCATATCTAAACCAAATGCAACTCCATATCCGCATGTATCAAATGTACACGCATCAATTGTGTTATCGTTAATATCATAGTTTGAAAGTATACCATAAGCAAAGCCTTGTATAGTTAAATTATAAAAATTATTTTTTGAACTTTCAACTGCACCACTAAGGCTATTTAAAAGTACTGCTACATCATTACTAGCTGACGACGAAACACTGTCAGCATCAATGCTATTACCTATAGTCCAAGGTCCTTTAATTTCTATGTCTCTAAAATCACTATCACGACAACTTTGTAATACCAATGCTTTATTATTGTTTACTGTGCTAAGTGTTAATCCTTCAATAGAAATGTTTCTTGCTTGATTATTAAATGTACTAGTACTATCTGATGCTTTTAATATTGGTGTGCTAGAACTATTTACAGTTTGAAATAAAGGCTTATTAGAAGCTGTACTGTTTATTATTGTTCTACCTTTACCTGCACCTTTAATATGTGCAAATGGGGGTATATAAATTGTATCTGTAATAGTGTATTCCCCTGGCTCTAAGTTTAAGATAGGAGCATTACTATGTACAGTAACATCTGAACCTACGCCGCCTTTAGTTGCATCATTTAAGTAAAGTTGATCAATTGCTTGTTGTAGTTTTACAGTAGCGTCTTGGCTACTTTGTCCTGTAAGTCCAAAACTTCTTGCACTTACTACGTCATCTAATCTATCTTGTAGTGTTCTTGTTGTAGGAGATCCTGATGTTACACCTGTTACAATGTATGCATCGTTTTTTCTATAGCTATACTGGCCTGCAAGAGTAAAAAGGTCGTCATGTTCTGTTAACACTTTTGAATTACCTACTGCTGGCGATCCTTCGCTTACTGCTCCGTTACCAATGTAAAGTTCTCGCGTATCAATCGCCCAGCCTAATTCACCGCTAGATAATTGCGGTAATCCTGAGCCGGCGTTCTTTTGTCCACGTCTTACTTGTATTCTTGATATTTGTACTACAGCCACTATATTCTCCTACGCATTTATTATTGTATTTATGCGAACTTCTCGTAATATGTGTAGACTCTGTTGTACCATTCGTTACGCCACTCGTCATACTCATGCGGCCATACATCAAACTGTTGATAAGTTTCGCCTCCGAGCTCCATACCGTCATCTCCGCGGCTACACATAAAGATATGTCCTTCACGTATGTTAGTGCCGTAGATTTCGTTGTGTGCTTCTGCGTATGCTACTAGCTGTAAGAAGTAGTTTTGTACATATTCTAGCTTCTTAGGCTTATTAGTTTGTTTAAAGTCCATAATGCACGGATTGCCTTTGTACTTGCCAACTAAGTCAGTAGTACCAGCATACATCTGTGGAACATATAGTGCAACTTCACTGCCCCATATTTCGTCTACATCAACCATTGCATGATCACGTACTTGTGTAGCCATTGCATGAGCTTTCTTAGCAAATGGATTGCTACCTGGAGTAGGCCATTCACCAAACTCTACATAGTCTTCTAAGTACTTGTGCATACGTGTACCAACACCAGCCGCTTCTGTAGTGATTTCGTTAGCCCGATGTTCGCCTACTCGCTTACGCCATGCAATAAGTCCTGACTTATCGCTAGTAGCATCAAGTATAGTAGTAACACTAGCAACAGCGCCTCCATCAGGCGTCATGTACTTTCTTTTACCGTCTATTTGTTTTCTGTTTAATGGCTGATAGTCGTACTTATTAAGTATTAGGGTCATCTTGTCCCCAAACGCCAAAGTCTGTAGATTGATTATAGAAAGGATCTACAGTGCTGTTAGGATCATCAATAGCAATAATTTCTTTGACCTCGGGTACATAATGTTTTATCAAGTTTTCTACTCCCATTTTAAGTGTAATAGTACTACCAGCACAACCTGAACATGCACCTTGTAACATAAGTTTTAGTATACCATTTTTATATTCAATAAATTCTATATGGCCGCCGTGCATAGCAACTTGCGGTTGTACAGATTGTTTAAGTATTTCTTTAACTTTTGTTATGACTTCTAAGTCAGGATTATCTTCAATGTTGCCGTCCCAATTAAGGTCAGTAATTTCAGCTTGTTTTTGCTTGTAATCGTTCATACTTTTAATTATACACTATAAATGTAAGGATGTCAAGTTCTGATTAGGATGGAATATCCGATGGAATATCAGTATCTAATTTATCCTCAGGTGGATTTTTCTCTCGTTGTTGTTTCATTTTTTGTCTAAAGAATCTAAACATATCAACCAAAAACTTTTTATCTTTTTGATCTTCAGCTGAATTGCTAGGTGCTTGTCTTATTTCTCGTTCTAATACATCTAGCTTACGCATTATAAATTCAAGCATATCATCTTTCATTTGCTCGTCTTCTTCAGCTTCTCTAATTATATCAATATACTCTTTCATTTTAGATCCTACCTAGCAGCCATTGCCGCATGTTTAGCCGCTAACTGTTTCTTATATTTTCTTGAACCTTTTTTGTGTGGACTTTTCAATCCTTCACCAATATCATCGCCTAGGTCTGTTGCACGTTTGGCCATAGCACCAACTGTATCTGATCCTGCTGGTTTTGATACTTCTTTGTCTTTGATATTTTGTTTTGTTTTAGGTTCAATACCTTTGTTACTAAAGTTTTGTACCATTGACTTAACTCTTTCATCAGTATCGTATGCGGCTTTGAATGTACCGTAGTCAAATGCTTCTCCGCCTACGTTTTGCATCATTTTGTTTAAGTCTAAATTGAGAGCGCCGGCAACAATGTCTTGTTTGTTTGGCTTGTTAAAATGTAAAAAGACAGTGCGACTTTGTTGATCGGCACTGCCTATTACTGTTCTTAAAACTTGTGCTAGTTTTGGTGCTGTAGCTTCAGCTTCAGTTAAGTCTTTTTTTTCCGCTTAACAAAAGTCCTAATTTTCTGCTACGGTTTACTGATTCGCGTTTTTCGCGGCCTGCTTCTTCTTCTCCGCCTGCGGCTGGTTCAGCTGCTGCAAAGTCATCTTCTTGATCCACTGTTGGTTCTAGGTCGGCTTCTGCATCCATTGGCTCCATTGGAGCTTCTTCTTCGCCGGTACCCATTGTAGATTGCTGTTCGCCTGTCAACATGGCTACACCATTGGATAGTACGCCTCTGGTTATCTCTAGTTGATCATATAGAGCTTCTAAAGTTGGTTTTACACTTGAAATATATTGTTCTGACTCAGCATTGCCTAATTCATCTCTTACTGCATCGCCTAATTCTAGCATTGATTCTGCCTGCATTTCTGCTGTGTCTTCCATCCAGCCTGTAATTTTATCTACCATGTCTTTTGCGGCCATAATAATTTCGGCCTTGTCTTCTTCACCTTCTTTAATTTTCTTTTTAGGATTAGGAGTTTCATCAACTTGGTCTTCGTCATTTACGACATCACGTTCTGAAATAGCTTGGTTAAGTACATCAAGGAATAGTTTATTTTTTTGGTACTCGTCGTTGCTATGAACTTGATCAAAACTTTCGTTGGTCTCAAACTGAGACATCTTTGTTCTTATTTTATTTCGAGCATCTTCTAATTGCTCTACTGTAAATTTATCTACATTAATTTTTACGCCAAACTTTTTAGCAAGGCTCTCGTTGATTGCCTTTGAAGTTATTGGTGCTCTGATTTCACTTATGTTCATTGTAACTATTCCTTCAAAACGTTATATGTTTATTTAGCTTTTTTTATAAAAGATATAGTCGTTCAGACTATGTCTTGCTTGTAGAGCTTTACTTCTACTTATATCAAATCTTATTTCAGCACTCATTTTTCTAGTAGCATCAGTGGCTGTTCTTAGTGTATTTCGATAAAAAATACAATCTATGTAGTGTTTTTGTATAAGTTTATCTAAACGAACTACATCATGTACACCAGAGCCGTCTAATGTAGCGTTTACCCATGCAATAGCACTTGGTTGACAAAATGTTTCATGTACAGGTTTTCCTGTTTTACAATTAAAGATTTTGTATTGATTCTCATTCTTCTTGCGTATCACATAGTTTTTGATACGAATACTATTTCCTTTTTTATAAGGAATGTGTATTTTATCTAAATTTTCATCAATTATTTGTTCTAGTTTATTTGCTAGTTCATTCATTTTTCGCAACCATTACCATATTTTTAGTACTAATTTTACTTACCAAACTCTTCCTTATTAGATTTTCTAATACGACTTGTTCTCGTTCACTGTAACTATTATATGGGGTTGCGTGTGCGGGTAATTTTTCGTAGAGAGCTTGTTCCTCATTTGAGGTGAAAACTATAAATTTTTCTAATAGCTCACTTACTTTCATGTTAGCTCATTTCTACTTCGTCACCGGCTTTAATGCCACCTTCGGGCTTTTGCCCTGGTACTGTTTTAGTAGGCATCTTAACTTTGCCTGTCTTTGGATCCTTTACTAACGGCTTCTTTTTTATGTCCACTGTTAGTTTAGTACCGTCCCCTTGATCTATCTCAACATTGTTACCCATAACCTTACTGATCTTTGGGCTCATAATTTCATTTATTTTCATCTTATTCTCCTTCCTCGTGTCTTAGGAGTTTTTGGTTTGTTTAATGACGTTAACCTAACACTTGCTGGATTAGTACGTCTTGTTCGTCCGGTCTTAAATTTAATTTGGCCAGGCTTCTTAAGTTTTGTTTGCTTTAGCTTTGCACTTTTAGATATGTCCATTGGCTTATTACAAGACGCTGGTGTTGACATTACTCTGCCTTTGCGGGGACCACTAGTGCATCTAAACTTTCGTGTTTGTTTACCGCCTGCTCTACTCCAAACGTTTGTAGCTTCGTCTAATGATATTACTTCAGTAACTAACATACTAACGCCTTTTGTTTAACTGCTTTAATCTTATTGAAGCTGGATTAGTTCTCTTTGTTCGCTTAGTTTTTTTAGCTAGTCTTGCACCTAACCTTGCTTTCATAATTTTTAGTCTTGCACGTTTCTTTGGATCTGGGGCTGCATAACATTGTGCAACTTTTGCAACAATTCTTCCATGCCTGCGTCCGCCAACGCATCTAAACTTACGTACTATCTTCTTACCTGTTCTTGCCCATGTCATTTTTTCATTAACATCTTTATTTTTTTCGTAACAATCACAGTGTGGACAGTCCGGACCACATGAACATTCCGTCACTGGCAAGCCACAACATGCTTTAGGACACATTTCTTGCTCAGCTTCAGTCGTACGATGTGTAAACTCTCTTAGTAACATGCAAGTATTTATATAAATTAGGGGGTTAGTTTAATGAAATGAGTAGCACTACTATTGTGCTTAAAAGTCCTGCAACTATTGTACCGGTTGCACCTATAATGACTTTGATCATGCTCTTGTTGCCGTTTTGGACATCTTGATGCACATGCTCTAGCTTTTTCTCAACTGCTGTTAGACGCGACTCAAGGTTTTCATAACGCTGTTGGCACAAATCGACGTGTGCTTCTAGGTTTTCTTTTTCAAGGTCAGTGGCTTTTGCCATTGTATTCTCCAAACTTTCCTGCTCAAGGAAATTATTTAAGTAAACTCTCAGTTAGCCTTATTATCTTGTTTGGGTATTGCCTGCTCGGTTGCCTTGTGTATATCTATTTGGTCGCCTATTGTAAATAAAATGTTCTTCTCGTATGGATCAGTTGTTCTTATTACACTCTTATTTATGTCAATTGTCTCATTTAAATCTGATATAATTGGTATAAGTTCAAAATCTTCTTGTAGCATCTGTTCATCTAAACCATATGCGACATCATGATTAAATGTAAACTTCCATACTTTTTGCTTACCTTTATATTTATCACCAAACCCCAAATTATCTATAGAAATAGCCTCAAAACTAGATGTGAAGTTGTATGGATTTAAACGCAGACTTGATACTTGTTGAAATGTGTTAAAATTCTGTTGTTGGTTTTGTTCTAATTTATCGCCAAAACCTCTACGGGCATTTGTTTGTGTAATATCAATTAGTGTGAGTACAGTTACATCCATGTGTATATTTACGTCATAAAAAAAGGCCCACTAATAAAAGTGAGCCTTTTTAGTATTACTTGTAAATTAGCTATTAAGCAAATTTTAAAGTTGTTTTAACAGTAGCCGCTACTGTACCTGATGCAAAGTTAATTGAGTCAACTGTACCTAAGTTGATGATATCTTCAACTAAAGCCTGTGCAAATGTACCTGTTACTGTACCGTCTTCTGATACATAGTCTGAACCAGGAAAGTCACCTTCAAGAATAAAGTCTTGCTTTGTTCCTGTGTCATACACTGCACCTGCAGCTAAGATAGTTGCTCTTTGCATGATTGTGTTGTGTACTGCTTCCATTGCGATTCTTGATGCATCTGCATCAACGTCCCAATCGACTGCGACCATTGTGATTTCTTTACCGATGTTACGGATTTCACCAATAGCGTTCGCTACTACTGGATTAGTTTTTGTTAATGTTGCCATTTTTTTCTCCTATTTCTCTTAATGGACAATAGCCACGCTCCGTGACTCTTGTTACTTTTATTTAGCTGAATATTGGAAAACCTACTTATTTAGGCTATTTTTGGCTCGATTATGTATACTTCTTAGTAAATTAATGTATGCAGGACCGGCTTTTACTATATCGTCAATCATTGTAATGGCAGGCATATAACCTCTTACTGCTGTACTAGGTATACTTTTATTTGCTCTTGCCATATCTATAAAACGTTTTGCCATAATCAAATTTTCTGTGCCTACAATATATTTGTAGTATGCTAAGTCTCTGCCTGTTACACTAATGTCAGGCATGCTTACTTTTGGTTCGTTGTCTTTTACTAGGTTAGTTTCTAAGTCTCTATCAGTTGATAGTTTTGCAAGGTCGTCAATTAAATCACTGTTACGTAATTTTGCTCTTGCGGCTAATAGTAATTTAGTTACTGCTATTTTTTTATTAATAGTACTAATAGACTTAAAGTTAGTAATGTATCTACGTATACTTCTATAATCTGTATTAACAATATAGAGAGCTGATTCTAGTTTTATAAAAATTTCTGCAGGTTTACTTGCTTCTTGTCCGTTACCTAGTTGGGTTAAGTATCTGTTTAGATTCATTAAAGGAAGTGTTGTACGTTTCCTTAAGGCTTTGGCAGCGCCTGGATCTTTTAACTTATCCATTGCGGCATCATCGCCAGTTACGAAATAAATGAAGTTGTACAAATCTGTACCGTTCATCCTAAAATGCTTGTATGAGTCATATCTTGAACAGTCTTTTGCATACATTTTAGAACGTGCGGCATAGCCTGGAAATTTACGCAATAACTCTAAAATTAAAAGACTAAGATATAATCTTTCACAGCAATCTGTGTAGGTCAATGACCTTTGATCGCTTGAGTTGCGAGTCATTCTAGCTTCATGTATTTCTTTAATAAAATCCATTACGCTTTACTCTTCACCAAATCAATAACTTTCTTTAATCCATTTGTAGTTTGAATCATACGCATAAACTTTTCTTTTGCTCCACCTTGTTGCGTTGTACGGATTTCTAATCCTCTTATCATATGTGCAATCGTTGGAGTAACTTGTACTTCGTCACCGTCGTCTGTTGTTACTGTACCAATAGGGTTTGGATTACTTCTGCTGTCAATTACTTTACCTAATTGATCAAACATTCTTTTAGCTTTGAATTCTTTACCATCGCCATCGTCATCTCTATCAAGTTCTATTCCGTGTTTACTTAATCCGAAGTCATCATATGCTTCAGTGATCTTATGCATTTCTTGTTCAAATTGTTTGAACTCTTTTATTTGTGTCATTAGTCTCTCCTTATACTTCTGTTAGCGGCTGTGAAGCCTGCTCTATTTACTAGTTTAATATCACCACCTGGGTGTTGTAGTACGTAACCTTCGCCGCCTTTATATGTGTCGCCGATGTTTGCCTTAATATCTGCATCATGTGAATCAAATTGATTAATAATTTTATTTTTAATATTCATTATATTACTAACAACTTGCCACATAGCTCTAAAGCCTTTAATATTTTGTGTAATGTGTTCTGACATTCTTTTCTTTTTCACATCACTAATTTTTGTATTGCTGTTTAACCAACCCATAAAGTCTTCACCAAGTGCTGTTAGTCCAGTGTCAACTTTACTATTTAAATAAGCATAAAAAATCTTTGGCATGTCTACCATTTTAAGATTAGCTAGTGTTTGAGTATTTAACAATGTGTCAATATTAACTGCATATTTGCTTATATCTGTTTTTAATGTATCAACATCTGTATCACTTACTTCAGGAGCACGTTGCACAACAACAGGAGGAACAACTAAAACTTTATCGCCTTGTATAATATTGTTAATGTTCATACCTTGTAGACCTTTTTCAACTCCGTCTTGACCCATATACCTATGTATAACAACTGCACTAGTTGATCTTCCAATCTTGTTACCTATATCACTATCTTTATCTACTCTGTAGGTAACAATATTCGGGGTAAACACATAGTCATCTCCTTCTAATGCAGGTTTATTAAAATATAGTAAGTCACCTTTAAAGTAACCTCTAAATCTTTCTGGTAATGCTGATTGGTATTCATCAAATATTTGTCGCATGTTTGATGCAAATGCTGTGTAGCTATCAGGTACTTCTAATCCTTTACTGGTTTTTCTGTTGAGTAGCATTGCTTCCAAATCTTTTGCTGACTTGCTTTTACCATCATATCCTTTTGCGCCAAATCCAGACTTATCGGTAAGTATAAATTTTCCATCCTCATTGCGGCCAAAAATGATTGCGGGAGATCCGTCCCATTTGATAGTGACATCATTGTGTCCTCCTTTTTCAAGTTTACGTAAACTCTCTAAAGCACGAACTGCTCCTGCACTACCTTCCCAAAATACTACATCTTCAGCATGTTGAATACGTGCTTCTGCTTCGTTAAGTGCGATTGCAGTTTTTCCACTAGTCTTAAAGTCGTTGTATCTCATACTGAAAGCCTTTTACTTAGTGCGACTACTCTATTGTAATTCTTATCTGCAAGTGTTTCAGTTTTTAAATCGTCTGGCACACCAATGTCTTTAACTATTCCGCTTTCAGAAAAGTTATCTAGTATAGACTGTACTAATTTAGGTGGATAGTTTTTTTCCATTGCGGCTTTTAGACTTTCATAACTGTTTAAATCTTTTGCATCATCTAGTTTTAATTTCTTTGCAATATCATTTGGATTTTTGTATGGTCCATCTATCATTACATTTTGATTCTTTTTAGTATATCCTTCGCCATTCTTCTTTGGCACTGGTGTACGTTTTATACGCACTAGTCCATCTGTTGGTGACCACATCCAACGTTCGCTTTCAGTTGGACGACCGTCATCGATAGTATCTGTACTATCTTTACGATCTAGTATCGAAGCTATTGTTGCTATCATTACGTTACGGAATACACCTTTATACTTTGATTCTTTCTCACTTGGTGCGTGATAGTATGTTTTCATCCAACCAGGATCTCCTGGCATAAAATCTACTTGTACTTTACCTGTTCTAGGCTTACTTGGGTCTGGGCTTTTCTTATTAGCATCGTAACCAACAATATTAACACTTGTCATTATAACAGAACTTTTAGCAATGTCAAGAACTTCTGGCATTGCTTCTAACTTTTTAACCAACTCTGGTATTTGATCTGTACTGACTTGCACGGCAACATCAATGTCGCCACTAAATTCTTTTTTACCTACACTACCAAGGACATTGCTTCTTAAGTCAATACCTAATTTCTTTTCTAATGCTGAAAGTGTTGGATCAATCTCATCAATATGAATAGGGCCGACGCCCGGCATTGCTCCGCCTTCATTTAGAATCATTTTTTTTGCTCTCAATTATTTTATCAATGCCACGTTTAAATTTACGAGCATCACCTGCTTTGATACTATTAATAAAACGTCTTTCTAATTCACCTGCTGTGTCTGCATCATATTCACTAGCAATACGATTTAATAAATTAATTGAACTTTCTATTATGTTATTCGCAGTGGTGCTTATAAGATAATCGTTATCTTGGCTACTGTGTATATTATTAAGCTCGTCAAGTATACTTCTAGTGCGTTTTTTCATATTCGTCCCTTTGTACTTACTGTATTTAGTGTTTAAGTTGATAAATATTGACAACGGAGGGCAATATGGCAACAGATATTAAAAAATTAACGTTTAAAGAACGTTCGTTGCTTTTTGCAAAACTTTCTCAAATAGCATATTTAGGTGAGGAAGATGCAAGAATAGCGGCAAAAGAATTAGGTTTTACAACAACAGAGTTTTATAATAAGATTGGAGCACAATCTTATAGATTTATGAGTAAGAATGATCTTGTAATTTCTTGTAGAGGAACACAACCAACAGAGTACAATGACATAAAGGCTGATGCAAATGCTCTCCCCGTTATAAGCGAAACTGTATCACGTGTGCATAAAGGATTCAAAGACGAAGTAGATACGTTATGGCCAATGGTGTTAGAAGACATTACTAGAAAAGTAAATCAAGATAAAAACTTATGGTTTTGTGGACATAGCTTAGGGGCCGCAATGGCAACTGTTATGGCAAGTAGATGTTGGTATCAAAAAGAACTTGGTAACCCTGTTGAACTTTATACGTATGGTTCACCTAGAGTTGGTTGGAGTGGGTATTGTAATACTATTAATGTAGAACATCATAGATGGGTAAACAATAATGATATAGTGTGCAGGGTTCCTTTATTACTTATGGGTTTTAGACATCATGGCACAGAACATTATTTGAACGCATATGGTAAACTACGCACTCATACTGGTTGGCAACGCTTTAAAGATCGTTGGCGTGGTATTTGGATGGGATTAAAACAGGGTAAGATTGATAATTTTTCAGACCATAACATAGGTGATTATATTAAACACATTGGCAACTTAGATCACTCCTAAAATTTGTCTAAGTTTACACCCCTAGTATTAAAGGTGCCTTTGGCTTTCTGTTTATCGTAATCATACGGAACAGAAACAGCAAATGGATCGGACAATCCTGTACCAACCCATTTGAATT
>MDTB01055497.1_pt1 | contig 33984 bp, 26 predicted proteins | sample 811161 | NCBI WGS metagenome assembly MDTB01 (sample SAMN05326650, study PRJNA326480) | marine metagenome | isolation source: seawater | place: Mediterranean Sea | collected 2009 | reverse complement strand
TATCAGTAACTTATGGAGCTAGAGGAAGTACAAGGGATAGAACACATGAACTTGTGAAAGAAATTAAATTAAAAACATCTATAGAACCAGCTGCACATCTGACGTGCGTAGATTCTGAAGTTGATGAAATAATTAATATAGCCAACAGGTATTGGAATGATGGAATAAAACATATAGTTGCATTAAGAGGTGATAAACCTTTGAAAAGTAAAAAAATAGAAAATAAATTAGAGTATGCTACAGATTTAATAAAATTACTGAAAAATTGTTACAATTTTGATATTACAGTCTCTGCTTATCCTGAGTGTCATCCTGACTCAAAAAGTTTAGAACAAGAATTTGAAATTCTAAAAAAAAAAATTGATTTGGGAGCTACCAAAGCAATCACACAATTTTTTTTTGATACTAGCAAATATATTGATTTTGTTGACAAAGCTATTAAAAAGAACATAAAAATACCAATTATCCCTGGTATTTTGCCAATTACAAATTGCAAAAGGACTCTATCATTTGCTGCTTCTATGAACTGTAAGATACCCAACTGGTTACTGAAAATGTTTAACGGATTGGATTCAGATCCTAAAACAAGAGAACTTGTTGCAGCATCAGTTGCAGCAGAACAATGCCAAAGTATTCTGAATGAAGGTATTAAGGAATTTCATTTTTATACATTAAACAGAGCGGATCTGTCTTTCGCGATCTGCCATATTCTTGAGTCTAGATTTAACGTAAAGAATACGTGATGAAACAATTAATACAAGATATAGCAAAAAAGAGAATAATTCTGTTAGATGGTGCAATGGGTACTTATATTCAAAATATGTCATTAGATGAGGAAAAATTTAGAGGCTCGAGATTTGGGAATTCAAAGATATCCTTAAAAGGTAATTATGATATTTTAAATCTTACAAACCCGGAAATTATTTATGAAATACATAAGTTATATCTTGAGAGTGGCGCTGATATAATTAAAACTAATACCTTCAATTCTACTTCTACATCGCAAATTGATTATGGATGTGAAAATTTAAGTTACGAATTAAATTTTGAAGGTGCAAGAATTGCTAAGCAAGCAGTTTATGATTTTGAAAAAAATAATAAAAATTCTCAAAGATTTGTTGCAGGTGTAATTGGACCAACAAATAGAACATGCTCAATGTCACCCGATGTAAATAGACCAGATTTTCGCAATATCAGTTTTGATGAGCTAAAAAGGGATTATTTTTTATCTTTTAGTGGTTTAATTGAAGGCGGTTGTGATATTATATTGGTTGAAACTATATTTGATACACTTAACGCTAAAGCAGCTTTATTTGCTAAAATTGAATTTGAAAAAAAATTCAAAAAATCTATTTCTTTAATGATATCAGTTACTATTGCTGATTTGTCAGGAAGAACACTTTCAGGACAGACACTTGAGGCCTTTTACAATTCGATAATTCATTGTGATCCCCTTTCAGTAGGAATAAACTGTGCACTTGGTCCAAAAGAATTAGAACCTCATCTGAAAGAGTTAAATAGGTTTTGTATCCCTTTAGTTAGTATTCATCCAAACGCCGGATTACCAAACGCGTTTGGTGGTTATGACGAATCACCAGAATCAATGGCCAATTTTGCAAATAGTTGGGCTAAGAATGAACTCATTAATATTATTGGTTCTTGTTGTGGGACTCGCCCAGAACATACAAAGGCATTAAAAGTTGCTCTAAAAGATATGAAACCCAGAAAAATTAGAGATTCAAGGGAGAGCTTTCGATTATCTGGATTAAATCCCTTTAATTTGAGTTAGTTATGAATTCATCAAGTTTTATTAACATAGGAGAAAGAACGAATGTCACAGGTTCTGCAATCTTTAAAAAACTTATTTTTGAAGAGAATTATGTTGAGGCCGTTAATGTGGCAAGACAACAAGTTGAAAATGGTGCACAAATAATCGATGTCAATATGGATGAGGGTCTTCTTGACTCAGTTCAAGCTATGACGACTTTTTTAAATTATCTAGCGGTAGAACCGGAAATATGTAAGGTTCCATTTATGATTGATTCATCAGATTGGAGAGTGATTGAGGCAGGTTTAAAGTGTGTTCAAGGTAAACCAATTGTAAATTCTATAAGTCTCAAAGAGGGTGAAAAATATTTTCTCGATATTGCAGAATGCATTAAAAGCTATGGTTCAGCTGTTGTGGTGATGGCTTTTGATGAAGAGGGTCAAGCTGAAACAAGTGAAAGAAAGTATCACATATGTAAAAGAGCGTATGAGCTTCTTACAAATAAAATCAATTTTAATCCACATGATATAATTTTTGATCCTAATATTTTTGCTGTTGCAACAGGAATGCCTGAACACAATGATTATGCGAAAAATTTTTTTGAAGCTACCAGAATGATAAAAACAAATATACCATATGCAAAAGTATCAGGAGGTGTATCCAATGTTTCATTTAGTTTTAGAGGAAATAATGTGATTCGAGAAGCTATTCATTCATGCTTCTTATTTCATGCAATTAAAGCGGGTTTAGATATGGCAATAATAAATGCTGGTCAAATTTCTATATACGATCAAATACCATCTGATTTAAAAAAGTCTATCGAGGAGGTTTTGTTTAATAAAAACGAAGACGCAACTGAAAACTTAATAAAAATATCTCAAAACTTCAATCATAAAGTTAAGAAAAAAAAAATAAATAAATCTTGGAGGAAAAAAAATGTGGATGACAGGATAAAATATTCTCTCATCAATGGAATTAATGATCATGTCATTCAAGATACTTCAGAACTATTAAAAAAACATAAAAAACCTATCAAAATCATCGAGGGACCATTAATGGATGGTATGAACTTAGTTGGAGATCTATTTGGTTCAGGTCAAATGTTTCTTCCACAAGTTGTAAAATCAGCAAGAGTTATGAAGCAATCTGTAGCATATCTTTTGCCTTATATGGAGAAAGATCAAACTGAAAAAAAAGGTAAAGGAAAAATATTACTTGCAACTGTTAAAGGTGATGTGCACGACATTGGAAAAAATATTGTTGGTGTAGTTTTACAGTGTAATAATTTTGATGTAATTGATTTAGGAGTAATGGTGCCTGCTCAAAAAATTATTGAAACCGCTATAGCCGAAAATGTTAATATAATTGGATTATCAGGACTTATAACTCCAAGTTTAGACGAAATGTGCTATGTTGCGGCGGAATTAAATAAACGTGGAGTAAAAATTCCTCTTATGATTGGAGGCGCTACCACAAGTAAGATTCATACAGCTATAAAGATATCTCCTAATCAAGATTTTGCTGTGGTTCATGTGACTGATGCTTCAAAAGCGGTTTTTACAGCAACAAAACTTATTTCATACAAAAGTAGCCAACCATTTAAAGAAATGATAGTAAAAGAATATTCTGATTTAAGAAAAAATTATCTAAAAAAAAATAGAAAAGATTCTAAATACACACTTGATGAATCAAGAAAGAATAAGTTTCAGATTAACTGGAAAAAAACTAAAATAAAAAAACCAAAAAAAATTAATAAAAGGCTTCTTTTTGAAATTTCAGTTGAAGAATTAGTTCCTTACATAGATTGGGATCCATTTTTTAGCTCTTGGGAACTTCATGGAAAGTTCCCTAAAATTTTTGATGATAAATTGATTGGAGAATCTGCTAGGTCTTTGTGGAGTGATGCTCAAAAGATGCTCAAAAAGATTATTACAGAAAAGATATCGCAGCCAATCGCAATTTTAGGATTCTGGCCAGCAAACTCAGTTGATGATGATATTGAAATATATGAGGATGAATCAAGGAAAACAATTATTTCAAAATTTTTTTTTCTTAGACAACAAATGCAAAGAAAAAGTTCAGCTAGAGCTAATTTTTGTTTAGCAGACTTTGTGGCTCCTAAATCTTCAGGGATTTCAGACTATCTTGGTTTCTTTGTTGTAACAGCTGGTGAAGGAATAGAAAAACAATCGACAGAATATGAGTTAAAAAAAGATGACTACAACTCAATTTTACTAAAATCACTTGGTGATAGAATTGCTGAGGCATTGGCGGAAAAAATGCATGAAAAAGTGAGGAGGGAATTATGGGGTTATTCTAAGGATGAGCTTCTTAGCAATGAAGATCTAATTAAAGAGAGTTATTTAGGTATCAGACCCGCTCCAGGTTATCCGGCTTGTCCAGACCATAGCGAAAAAGAAAGATTATTTAAATTATTATCTGCAGAAGAAAAGATAAATGTAGTTTTAACAGAATCCTTTGCTATGAAGCCTACTAGTTCTGTAGCAGGTTATTATTTTTCAAATAAAGAGGCTAATTATTTTGGTATTGGGAAGATCAATAAAGATCAAGTAATGGATTATGCATTAAGAAAGAAGATTTCTTTGGAAGAGGCTGAAAAATGGCTTGGTCCAAATTTAAGTTATTTAAAAAGAAATAAAGAATCCTCATGATTAAAGATGAAAAGCTTGAAATCCCTAGGCCAGACTTTTTATATGGCCTCAATAATGAGCAAAAAAAAGCAGTATTACATACTGAAGGACCTTTGTTAGTTCTGTCTGGTGCCGGAACAGGAAAAACAAGAGTATTAACCTCAAGACTAGCCAACTTAATTTATTCCAACAAAGCAAATTTATCAGAGATTCTAGCTGTAACATTTACTAATAAAGCAGCATTTGAGATGAAAACCAGAGTTTCAGACTTATTAGGTCAGCCAACTGAAGGAATGTATATTGGAACTTTTCATTCAATTGGAGTTAGGTTGTTAAGGAAAAATTCCAGTCTTGTAAATCTTAAAAGCGATTTCACAATTTTGGATACTGATGATCAACTTAGATTAATCAAACAAATTATTTCATTTTTCAATCTTGATAAAAAGATTTATAATCCAAAAAATTATTTATATTTTATTGAACAATTAAAAAATTTGGCACTTAATTTTGACGATATAAAAAATCATGAATTTGAAACTTACTCTAATGGTAATCTAAGTAAAATCTATCAAATGTATCAAGAAAGATTAATAGCATTTAACTCTGTTGATTTTGGTGACTTGTTAATGAAGCCTCTTGAATTATTTAAAAAAAATAAAGATGTGTTAAGTTTTTACCAAAAAAAATTAAAATATATTTTAGTTGATGAATATCAAGATACGAATACGGCGCAGTATCTTTTTTTAAGATTACTTGCCTCAGGACATTCAAATATATGTTGTGTTGGTGACGAGGATCAGTCAATCTATGGTTGGAGAGGGGCACAACTTAAAAATATACTTAATTTTGAAAAAGATTTTAATGATTCAATTATAATTAGGTTAGAGCAAAATTATAGATCAACTGGAAATATTTTATCTGCTGCCTCAAACATTATTTCAGAAAACACTGAACGAATTGGTAAAAGATTATGGACGTCTGATCCTGAGGGAATAAAGGTAAAAATTATAAATGTTGATGATGATATTAGTGAAGCAGTAAAAATTTGTGGGTTAATTAAAGATTTTATGGCGAAAGAAGTAAACCCAGAAAAAATTGCAATATTAACTAGAGCCACCTACCAATTCAAAGAAATTGAGGATAGATTTGTTAAAGAAAATATCAAATATAGGGTTATAGGAGGGCCTAAATTTTATGAAAGAAAAGAAATTAAAGATGCTTTAGCGTATTTTAGAATTATGGTAAATCCTAATGATGATTTAGCTTTCGAAAGAATTGTCAACAATCCCAAAAGAGGTGTTGGTGCGGTTTTAATTTCAAATTTATATAAACATAGTAGATTACAAAAAATTTCTCTTTTTGAAAGTGCTAGAACTTTTTTGGATCAAAAAAAATTTTCTAATACTGTTGAAAAAAGAATAAAGGAACTTTTCTTTTCATTGGATACCAACAAAAAAAAATTAGATTGCATCAAACATTCAGAAATTGCTGGTATTTTACTTGATGAGGTAGGTTACACTGACATGCTTAAGAATGATAAAACCTATGAATCGGAAGGAAGACTTGAGAATTTAAAAAAACTAATTGTCGATATAAGCTATCGTGATTCGATCTTTCAGTTTCTGGAGGAGGTTAGTTTAGTTCTTGATAACTCTTCAAATAATAAAAATGAAAAAAAGGTCTCAATAATGACCTTGCACAGTGCGAAAGGTCTAGAATTTGATTATGTGATACTTCCTGGGTGGGAAGAAAATATATTCCCCAATATGAGAAATCTGGAAGAGAACGGGAATAATGGCCTTGAGGAGGAGAGAAGGCTAGCATATGTAGGAATTACGAGAGCACGGAAAGGTTTAAGTATCATGTTTGCCAATTATAGAAAACAATATAATCAATCAATATACAAAACTATTCCATCAAGATTTTTATCTGAACTTCCAAAAAGAAATTGTGAACTTGAAATTCAGAAAATTGAATATACAAAGAAATATAATAAAATTGAAAGTGTTAAAAGTGAGAAATTTAAAATTGGTGAAAAAATCTTTCATGAAGATTTCGGTAAGGGAATTATTTTAGGAATAACTGATTCAAAATTACAAGTGAGGTTTGAAAAAAATGACAATATCATAAAAGTTTTGTCAGACTATGTGACAAAAATATACGAGTAAAGAATAATGCCTCGATTTCTGAAGCGAATAAGACAAATCAAAGAACTTTATGAGAAAAAAAGTTGTAACGGATATATTCTGTCAACTTTTGATGAATATTTGAATGAATATGTGCCTGAAGAATCGCAAAGATTAAAATGGTTAACAGGCTTTAGAGGATCAAATGGATTAGTTCTTTTGATTGATGATAAAAGACTTTTTTTTACGGATGGCAGGTATACTAGCCAAGCTAAGAAAGAACTTCACTGTTCATTTACTATAATCGACTCGTCTGAACAGGATATATTTCAATGGTTAGTCAGAAATGTGAAAAAAAAGAGAACTATATGCCTAGATTGTCAAATTCATTCAACATTGTTCGCGAAAAAGTTATTAAAAATAACCAATAATAATATTTTAATTAAGTTCAATAAGAAAATATTAATCGATGATCTAATAAAACAAGAAAAAAAATATTCTGTTGGAAGTATTTTTTTTTTACCTTTGAAGTTTAGTGGACAAAACTCCAAAAATAAAATTAGGAAAATAAAGGAAAAAATCAAAGATATAGATTACTATATAATTACAAATCCTTATTCTGTGAATTGGCTGCTAAATATAAGGGGATACGATTTAGAGTTCTCTCCGATTGTTTTGTGCAGAATGATAATCACGAAATCCCAAAAAGACTATTTGTTTATTAATAAAAAAAAAATTGATGAAAAGATGATACTTTATTTAGAATCTTTAAACATTGAAATTTGCGGAGAGGAAGATATTTTTGATAAAATAAAAAAAATTTCATCTGAAAGTAAAGTTTTAATTGACGAAAAGGCTACTTATATTTTTTATGATTTACTTAAAAAGAAAAAAGTATTAAGCAACACAACCAGTTATATCTGTAGCTTAGAAAAAGCTAAAAAAAATAAAGTTGAAATAAAAAATTCTATTTTTACTCATAAAATTGATGCAATAGCCATGATTAAGTTTATGTATTGGCTAGATAATCAATCAAAATACTCAGGTTTAGATGAATTTTATTTATTGGAAAAACTGGATGAGTTTAGAAAAGAAAGTGATGCTTATTTTTGTCCAAGCTTTTCTACTATATCTGCAATTGGAAAAAGTGGTTCCATTATTCATTATGCTCCGTCAAAAGAAAAATCAAATACAATAAAAGAAGGTGATTTATATCTGTGTGATTCTGGTGGGCATTACTTTAGTGGTACGACTGATCTAACAAGGACATTTTTAATTGGTAAAAAAAAAACGAATAAGGATTTTAAATCATACTACACCAAAGTTCTCAAAGGACATATTAATTTATCAATGACGAGATTTCCTAAGAATACCAAAGGTGTACAATTAGATTCTATTGCAAGATATTATTTATGGCAAGGAGGTTTAGACTATAATCATGGCACGAGTCATGGTGTTGGTAATTTTCTTAGTGTCCATGAAGGGCCTCAAAGTATTTCAAAGTCTCTAATTAATGTTCCCATTGAAGAGGGTATGGTTTTATCAAATGAACCGGGTTTATATCTAGAGAATCAGTTTGGCATTCGAATTGAGAATTTGGTTTATGTGAAAAAATCAAAATACAAAAACTTTTTAGAATTTGCTACTTTAACTATGGTTCCATATGAAAAAAAATTAATTGATAAATCACAACTTGAAAATGATCAAATCGAATGGATAAATGAATATCATAGAAAAATTTATAAACTTTTGGCACCTTATTTAAAAACGAAGCAAAATAGATGGCTAGAAATTAAAACTTCACCTATTTAGAATTTATTAAGTTTTTGGCTGCCAACTCTGCCTCTGGTGTTATATCTCTTCCTGAAAGCATTCTAGCAATTTCATTAATTTTTTCATTAGAATTTAGGGAGACCAATCGAGTTACATTATTCCCGTCGACATATGATTTTGTAACTTTTAAGTGCTGATTTCCAAGTGCTGCAACTTGAGGCGAGTGTGTTACAACAATTATTTGTTTTCTTCTACCGAGTCTCTTTAGCCTTTCTCCTACTGCAGATGCGACCGAACCACCAATCCCACTATCAACTTCATCAAATACGATGGTTTTAATTTTATTCAGAGAGGATACCACTTTTATCGCAAGAGCAAACCTACAAAGTTCTCCTCCTGATGAGATTTTTTTTATTTCATTCATTTCTGATTTTGGATTAGTTCGAATTAAGAATTTAGCTTTATCAATTCCGACTGGGCCATAAACTTCAACATCATCAAATTCTGTTTTAAAGAGACCGTTTTCTAGCTTTAAGTCAGGAAGCTCTTGATTTATCATTTTATCCATAATATTTGCTGTATTTTTTCTTTTATTTGATAAAACTTTAGAAGATTCTAGATAATCTTGTTCTGCCTTAATTGTATTCTGTTTTTTAAGTTTTAATTCCTCGTGCACATTTTTAAAATTATTGATTAAACTTTGAAAATAATCTATTTTGTTTACGAGTTCATCTTGATCACAATTATATCTTTTACTCAGTCTATTATATTGAAAAATTCTTTCATCTATATCGTTTATCCCTATTTTATTATTTTCGGAATCTAGAATACTTGACAAGTCATTTTTGAGTTCGTTTAAATCAATAAGAAAAGAATCTAATATTTTAACCATTTTTTTTGAAATATCAGGTAAAAATTCTGAAATTTTTTCTATTTCTTTTAATGTTGAATTTATCAGACTTTCTATGTCTAATTGGTTGTCATTATTAAAATTATTAAGAATTTTTGATATGGCACTTTTTATTTTTTCCGAATTATATAAAATTTCCTTTTTCTTTTTTAATTGACCGAATTCATTTTTCTGAGGATTAAGTTTTTTAAGTTCTCTAATTTGAAAATTAATATCCTCATTTTCTTCTTTAGATTTTTCAAAAAATCTCTTTAAATCTTGATATTCCTTCTCAAAATGCTTGAATGAATTCCAATTGACTTTTACATCATCTAATAAATCATTATATTCTCCGTATTCGTCCAACAATCTTAAATGAGTTGAGGAGTTTAATAAACCTTGTTCTGAGAATTGACTATCAATTTCTACAAGATTTTCTCCAATACTTTTTAGAGTGCTTAAAGAAACTATTTGATCGTTGACAAATGATTTACTTTTTCCCTCCTTCGAAATTATCCTTTTTAATATTATCTCTTCATCCGACTCTATCTCATTTTCATCTAAAATATTTTTTACATTAATATCGCTTGTATTAGAAAAAACAGCCGTTACCTTTGCTGAATAATTATTTTTTGGTTTTATAGATAATCCTGCTCGATTTCCAAGTACCAATCCAAGTGAATCTAATATGATTGACTTACCTGCTCCTGTTTCCCCAGTGAGCACACAAAGACCATTGCTAAACTCTATATTGATTTCGTCAATTAAAACGATATTTCTGATATATAACGACTTAAGCATTCTATCTAAAAATCGAATTCATCAAAATTTATATTATTAATATCAATTTGATTTTTCTGCAAGTTTTTTTCTAATTGACTTATCTTAATGTTGGACAACTTTATTGTATTTATTGTCTCCTTATACCAAATTGAACTTGGAAAATTATATTTTATCAAACTAGCCACGTAAATTGCCTGATTCTTTAGACCTATTGAAATATAACATTCTAAAATTCTATAGAGAGATTCAGGAATTTGAGCAGAGTTTTTATGTTTCTTTAGAACTGTTTTGTACCTAAGAATGGCTGCTAGAAATTTATTTCTGGATTGATAGAACTTGCCAACATTCATTTCATAGCCTGCCAACTGATTATTAAGTAACTTAATATGATTGTGGGCTTTGATTGAATATTTTGAACTGGGGTATTTATTTTTCAATTCGTTAAATGTTTCAATGGCTTTTTTGGAAATGACTTGATCCCTTGATACCTCATTCATTCTTTCATAATAACAGTACCCTTTTAAATACAAAGCATAGTCTAAACTTTTAGCACTTGGGTTCAAATTTATAAATTTATTTAACACAAATATGGCCTCTTCATATTTATTGGCTTGATAAAGTGCGAAACCAGACATAAGTTGACCTTTGGCAGCCCATTGAGAGTATGGATGCATAAGATCTAGCTCAGTGAAAAGTTCACTAGATCTTTCAAAATTTCCTGATTTTAGTTCATTGTATGCCTCTTTATAAAGAGAAATATCAGAACTAAAATCCGTTCCAGTAAATATCTTTTCCTCTGAACTACTACACCCAATTAGAAAAAAAATAAGAAATATATATGCTTTTCTCACAATAAATGATTACTTAATGCTAATTTAAATTAAACTTAGCAATTTAAATGAAGTATTTAAATCAAAAAATTGGATTCAGGTTTGAATCTACAAATGACCAATTCTCTTCGCACGAGAATATTTCATTTAACAAAACATAATTAAGTTTATGGCCACCTTTGTAGCTTGAGAAAGAGCCAAACATGTGATGCCCTGCAAGTGAGAGGTCGCCGATAAAGTCAAGAGCCTTATGTCTCACAAATTCATCATTAAACCTTAAACCATCATTATTTAATATTTTATTATTAGAAATTACAATTGCATTGTCTAAAGAACCTCCTAAGGTCAGGCCTTTCTTTCTTAAATAAGAAATATCTTTTAAAAAACCAAAAGTTCGTGCTGAGCAGATCTCTGACTCGAAAATCCTCGGTGATAGAGCAAAGCTTATCGATTGATTACCAATAACCCCTGATTCAAAATTCAATTTACAAGAAATTATTGTTTCCTCACTAGGAGTAACACTAGCATAGGAATCGCCATCTGAAACCTCTATTTTTTTATTTATTTTCACGAACTTTTTAAAAGAAGATTGTTCAACTAGATCTATTTTTTTAAGTGACTTTACAAATGCTTGAGAGGATCCATCCATAATTGGAACTTCATTTGAATCTAGTTCAATAGTTAAATTATCAATGCCAAGAGCATATACCGCAGCAAGTATATGTTCAGTCGTTGAGATGTTATTTCCATTTAAATCTGATAACGTAGTACACAGGAAAGTGTTTGATACATACTTATAATTAGCAATAATTTCCGATACATTTTTTTTTTTGGATATCAATCTAAATACAACACCGCTTTGTTCAACAGACGGTCGGAGTGTCATAGAAACCTTTTTTCCTGTGTGTAAGCCAATTCCACTAAAGACAATGTTTTTTGAAATTGTCATTTCATTTTTTGCGACTTTTATTTTGGCAATAGGAGTATTTGAAATATTATTATGAAAATCTTTTTTTTTATTGGTGAGAGATTTGTTATGTTCAAACATAAGATTCACAATACTACAATCAAAATTAATATGTAAATCACAAATAATTACACTTTGTTTCACTGAATTAATTAATACTTTCGAATATCCAGTTTTCTATTTTTTCTGCAAAACTCAGTTCTTGATTCCACGATTTTGCACCAAGAATAGTTGTCAACGATGAATTATTATAAATTTTCATTAACCCGTGTACGGTACTAAACTCAGGTTTATTAATTTCCCTATGATTGGTTTGCGGTACCGAAATTCTTATTTTTCTGTTAAATATATTTGATGCGAAGGATTCAAAACCTTTTATACTTGTTGCTCCGCCTGTGAAGACAATCTTCTGTACATTTGATGATGAAAGAATATTTTCCTCTAAAGTATCTCTTATCATTTCTAATATTTCTTCATAACGTGGTTTAATTATACCGTGCAATAGACTAGATGAAATAAATCTTTTCTGACAATTATCTTGATTAATTTCAAGTTTCTCAATGCTATCTGAAACTAATGATCCATTAATTATCTTTATAAATTCAGCTTCTTCATTTTTTAGATCTACTATTTGTTTTATGTCATTTGTAACATCATTTCCCCCGATGGGAATATTTTTTAAGAATTCAATATTATCATTAAAAAATGTAACAATTTTTGTTGAGCCTGCACCAATATCTATTGCAGTTGCACCATTTAATTTTTCCGAGTGAGTCAAGCTTGACATTGCTGATGCTAATCCGGAATCAATAAAATCAATCTTTTTTTTTTTTTTGATTGTAAATATGCACTTTCAACCAGTTTGATATAATCATCTCTTACATAGAGGTTAGTAAATCCTAGCCCTAACTTTTCGCACTCTAACCCTACAGGGTTTTTACTAATACTTTTTCCATCAATAAAAAAAGTTTTGGGAAAGGAATGAAGAATTGTCATTTTCTGGGTAGATGATTTTTTGAAATTTTCAATAAATATTTTTCTTATATCTCTTTTACTTATCTTGAATCCACGCATTTTAATTTCTTCGAAATTTTTTTTTATAGATAGTTGTGTATCAGAAATACTTGAAATTATATTTGATCCAGAAAGATGATTATCTTTAAGAACAGCATTGTCAATTGTTTTAAAGAATTTACTCTCTGATGAGATAATACTTCTACTAATTCCTTCGCTTTTTTTATGATTTATATTTACAATCTTCAATTGTCCATTTTGTGATTTTTTATAATTAATCGTAATAATTTTATTTGTGCCAATATCAACAACGCAAAGGTTATCCTTTAAATTAAATTTAATCATATTATCTCAAAAAGATTTTACCATTCACTCTCATATCAATAATTTTAAATTGATTTATATTTACATCATTATTTTTTAATAGGCTGCTTAAAAATTTTAGAGCTTTTCCGGTTTCTCTGTAGGGTAATTTGACAATAATATTATCCTTAAAATGCAAATCCCATCTATACTTACTTATAAATTCTAGATGATTTAAATTGTTTTTTATCTTCGGAAAAATATTAATATTTTTAATAATATGTGACGCGTTTACATTCGCATCGATCCCTTTTACTACTAAAAGATCTTTAAATTTATTTTTTTTTATTTTAAGAATTTCGCCATTATGGTCAATCAAATATTTCTCCTCACTTCTTAACCATAATGAAATTGGTTCCTTCTCATTTATGAATAAAAGGATATCACCATTAAACTTTTTTTCAGTTCTTATAGATTTTATTTCCTTTATTGAAAGAATTTGATTGCTAATCTTTCTTAAATTCAAGGAAAAAAAATTTTTATCTTTAATTTGGATTTTATTTACTATTTCTTCCTTAGTAACATAGCTATTATTCAAAACCTTTATATTATCTTCTTCGTAATACTTTAAAAACTGAATTTTTTTTTTTACGTATGAATTCGCAAAAGTTTTATTTTGAAAAGCTAAAATCAAACATACAAAAAAAAATACTAATGATTTTAGAATAATTCGCATAATGAATTTTCAATTATTTTATTACACATAACATTGAAATCAATTTTCTTTTTCTTTAACATTTCAGGCAATAGAGAAGTTTTAGTTAATCCAGGCTGTGTGTTTACTTCAAGTATATAGGCTTTTTTTTTCTTTTCATTATACTTAAAATCTATTCTACTTAAATAATTACAACCAATAATATTGTGAGCATTTATAGAGTCATTCTTAATCCTTTCTTTTAAAGCCTTAGGTAAATCAGGTTTAACTATATGTTTTGCTACTTTTAAATATTTTTTCTTATAGTCATATAAAGTATCATCGCAAATAATTTCAGTTATTCCACAAACTTTGTTGTCAAATATGCCTACGGTAATCTCTCTGCCGGGAATATATTCCTCGGCCAGTGCTGTTTCATTTCTTTCAAAATAATACTTTATTTTTTTTTTGTCTGCGGGGTTTTTTATTACAAAAATATCAATACTAGAGCCACCATTGTTTGGTTTGAGAACAAATGGGAAACCAATATTTAAATTTTTAATTGTTTGTGAATTAACCAAAATACCTTTTGGACAATTAATGCCACAGCTTTTAAAAAGAATTTTTGCTAAAAATTTATTCATAGCTAGAGATGATGACAAAACCCCTGAGTGTGTATATGGGATTTTAAGAGAATTTAGTATTGATTGTATTTGCCCGTCTTCACCAAATTTACCGTGCAACGCATTGAAAATATAATTAGGTTTTTCTAAAACAATTTGATCAATTAATTTTTTTATATTTTGATTTACCATAATTTTTTTTGTTTTAAAGTGGCTTTTAATTGCACTAAATACCTGATTACCAGTTTTAATTGAGATCAATCTTTCGGTGGAAACTCCTCCCATTAAAATTAAAACTTTAGATTTTTTCAAAGTTACCAACTCTTTCAATTTCCCATTCTAACTTAATACCATATTTATCATAAACTTTTTTTCTTATTTCTTCTCCAAGTAATTCAATTTCTAGAGATTTTTTGTTTCCATGATTAATGAGGAAATTTGGATGTATTTTAGATACCTGAATAAGGTTTTTTTTTAACTCCTCTAAATCCGGCTTTGTCAATTAACTCCCAAGCTTTAGTATTGGATGGATTTTTGAATGTGCTACCACCAGTTCTTACTGCAGTGGGCTGAGTTTTTTTTTTTATAGACTTGATAGATTTCATTAGGTTATAAATCTTATATTTTTTAGATTTTTTTACACTAAATTGCGCCTCTAAAAAAATTAAATTTTTGGGGATATTAGTTTGCCTATAACTAAAATTTATATCTTTTTTTTGGAGTCTTATTGTTTTCCCGTTTCTATCAATACACTTTACATTCAAAAAATGGTCGCTAATAGATTGTTTATAACAACCTGAGTTCATTTTAATTGCGCCACCAATCGTCCCAGGTATACCAGTTAAAAATTCAAAACCTGTTATTGAGTTATCTAAACAAAAGTTTGCAAAATTAATATCTTTTGTTGCACATCCAACCGTTATTCTATCGTCCTGCTTAGAATATCTAATATTCGAAAAATTTTTACCTAGCTTTATAACCGCACCTAAGTAAAAACCATCTCTAAATAGGATATTTGATCCTAAGCCAATAGGAAATAATGGGATTCTTTTTGGAAAAAATTTTATTAAATTCATCAAATCGCCCTGACAATTAATTTCAAAGAAAACAAGGCACTTACCTCCTGTACCGAACCATGTTTTTGAACCTATGTCAAAAAGGTATTTAATCATAAAATGTGGTCATATTTTTTTAATTGAAAAATATTTTACAAAGCTTTTTGCTGTTTTTGTAATTGAACCAGCCCCAAGGAAAGCAACACTATCTCCTGGGCGAACGATATCCCTGATTTCTTCAAACATTTCTTGGCTATTGTCTGTAAATTTTGAATTACACTTTTTTATATTTTTAGACAATTCATAGCTATTAATATTCTTAATTTTATTTTCTCCAGCAGAGTATACGGGCATTAAAAATAAATAATCACACTCCTCAAAACAATTCATAAACTGCTCAAAGAGAAAATTTAATCTAGAATATCTATGTGGCTGATGAATGATAATTACTTTACCTTTAGTGATTAATTTAATTCCTTTAATCGTACATGAAATTTCTTTAGGATGATGTGCGTAATCATCGAATACTTTAATATTTTCTTTATTAAGAATAAGAGTACTTCTTCTATTTACTCCTTCAAATTTTCTAAGACCTTTTTTTATACTATTCTTATTAATGCCAACACTTATTGCAACACTAACTGCTGCAAGAGCATTACATACATTATGATGACCAATTAGAGGAAGGTGAATATTTTTAATTTCATCTGATTTACCAAAGTTTATGATAATATCAAAGTTAGAGTAACTTTTTTTTCCTTTTGATTTAATTTTTAAATTTTTGCAAGTTACGTTTGCATTTTTGGAAAAACCAAAAGTAATTATTCTTTTTTCTGAAAGCTTATCTCTGATTGATTTTATGTTCTCATCATCAATGCAAATTGAAATAAATCCGAAAAAAGGAATATTCTGTGCATATTTTATGAATGCATTCTTTAGGTTATCAAAGTTTTCATAATATTCCATATGTTCCGGATCTATGTTATTTATTATTGAGATGGTTGATGGTAAAACCGTAAAAGAACCATCAGATTCATCGGCTTCCGCTATTATCCAATCTCCTCTTCCTAACTTAGCATTAGTTTTATACCTATTAATGATACCCCCATTAATGATAGTTGGATCCAAGTTTGATGACTCAAATATGCTAGCAATAATTGAGGTGGTAGTTGTTTTCCCATGGGAACCAGCAACTGTTATAGAGGATTTAAACCTTAATATTTCTGCAAGCATCGCTGCTCTTGATATGATGGGCAGTTTTAATTTTTTTGCTTGCTTTATTTCGATATTATTTTTTTTAATTGCAGATGAGAAAACAAGAATTTGTGCCCCTTTAATATTTTCTTTTTTATGACCGATTATAACTTTAATTCCTATTTTTTCTAACCTTTTTGTATTATTATTTTCTGAAATGTCGCTTCCAGAAATATGAAATTTCTTTTCCAAAAGAATTTCTGCGATCCCACTCATGCCTATTCCTCCAATACCAACAAAGTGGATTTTTGTAATATTGTTAAAAAACATAATCTACTCCTTAAAAATATTATCAATTAGCGTTTGAAAACCGGTGTTGGGTGTTTTTTTTGAAGTTTTCTGAATGTGTTGTTTAATTATAACTGATTTAACAGTCTTAAGAAAATGATTAATTTCAAAATTATTTTCGTCAAAAATATATGTTATGTTATTTTCTTTAAAAATTTTGGCGTTAATGTATTGATGATTATCTTTTGAATTTGGAAGTGGAAAAAGAATACTTGTTTTATCAAAAGCAGCAATTTCTTGTAGAGTTGCAGCACCACATCTACTGATTATTAAATCTGCCTTAAAAATTTCTTTGTAAATCTCAGGAAAAAAAGTTTTAAGTTTGAATTTAATTTTTTCCTTTGAGTAAAACTTTTCTATTTTTTTTTTGTCTCTTGCAATCACTTGTTGAATGATAATGAAATTTTGCATTTTTTTTTTTTTAAGATAGATAATTAATTTAGGTATAAGTTGTGAAAAGAATCTTGCGCCTTGACTTCCGCCAATAATTAAAATTGTTTTTTTATGTGACTGCGTTTTTTTATGTTTTCTATAAAATTCTTTTCTTAATGGCATCCCCGTGACAAAAATATTCTCAGTGTTTTTTGAATATTTTGTATTTTTGTAAGTTAAGGCTACATATGTTGAGAAATAACTTAAAAATCTATTTGCTTTTCCCATAACGGAATTTTGCTCATGAATAACTGTAGGAATCCCTAGAATACGCGCAGCAATGATAGCTGGAAGACTTACATAACCTCCGAATCCTATAACAACTGAAGGTGTTTTTTTTTTTAAAATTCTAAGGCAATTGAAGATACCTAAAAGAATTTTGAAAACTGCTTTTGGCAGATAAAAAAAATTATTAGGAATAGAAGATGAACTAATAATTTTATAGTTAATTTTAGTTTTTTTTAGAATATATTCACATCGTGAGTCAGTCAAAAATTCGGATCTATACTTATTTATATTGAGATTAGATATGAGAGAAATAGCTGGAAAAACATGACCACCTGTCCCACCAGCAGAGACAATTATCAATCTTTTATGTTTCATAACCTTTTTGGATAAAGATAAAATTAAACCAACTAAGAAAGCACAAGATAATAATGATGATCCTCCATATGAAATAAATGGCAGAGTCATTCCTTTTGTTGGAATTAAACTAAGAGTAGAAAGAATATTGATTAAAAATTGCAAAAATAATATAATTGCAAGACCAGATAGGGATAAAAAATCAAACATGTTTGAACTTTTAACCGAGTAAACCATTGATCTGAGAAAAATTAGACTATAAAGTAAAATAATTATCATAACAGTAAAAAATCCTAATTCTTCGGCGGCTAGTGCAAGTATAAAATCTGATTGAACATCAGGAAGATAATTTGATATCTTTGCAGTTCCAATACCATTTCCAGTTAAACCTCCACTTGAAAAAGCCTCCAGTGATTTAGTAATTTGGTATTTATCTCCAACATTTGCTTGAAAAAAACTATCTACTCTGAATTTTACATGTGGAAAAACATTATAAGCAAAGATTGATGTAAAAATACCAAAAATAAAAATCAGTGAAATCAACTTTACAGATAATCCAAAAATAAAAACCTGTATAAACCAGGTAAGAAAAATTAGGAATGACATTCCAAAATCTGGTTGTAAAAATAAAACTAAAATAATTAAACTTAATAGTATAAAGCTTAAACTAAGTGAAAAGTCTTTTTTTTTTTGAAACCTACTCAGTAAAGTTGCAGTTATTATAACAAAAGTTGGTTTTAGAAACTCTGAGGGTTGTAATGAGTATCCAAAAACACTAATCCATCTGTTTGCTCCTTTAATTTCATCAAAGAAAAAAGACGGTATAATTGAAAGTAAAATAAAGCTGAAGAACGCAATAACAGATAGTAAAACAATTTTTTCTCTTGTCATAGTGGAGGTTAATAAAATTATGAAAAATGCAATAGGTAAAAAATATAGATGTTTTTTAATCAAATACTGTTCATTTAATAAATTTTTTTCAGCATGTATTAATGAGCTACTCATTATTAAGAAAGTTCCAATAAGTAGTAACAAAAGAGTGGAAGATAATATCAATTTATCAATAGATTGCCACCAAAGTCGTATTTTATGAATGTTTGCCATTTTTTTTATAAGATAAAATTTTTCTTTTTACTAATAGCTTAAATTTTCTTCCCCTCTCTTCAAAGTTTTTAAATTGATCAAAAGATGCACACGCTGGAGAAAAAAGTAGATTAATATTTTTTTTTTTCTTCAATGCAGATTCAAATGCACACTCAAATGCTAAATTAAGGTTATTGAACTCTTTTACAACTTCTTTTCCCTTAAAATATTTTAGAAGTTTTAATCTATCCTTGCCAAATAAGTAGATATTTTTCACATTATTTAGATATTTTTCAACTCCCTTAAAACCATCTACTTTTGAAAGTCCTCCGGCAATCCAATAAACGTTCTCTAAGTTTTCCAATGCACCTAATGAAGAATTTAAATTAGTTGATTTACTATCGTTAAAAAAAGAAATATTTTTGAATTTTTCAAACTTCTCAAATCTGTGTTCTAGTCCGGGAAATGATTCTATGCCCTCTATAAATTTTTTGGTTTTTGACTTAATTAACCTATTAACAATGTATGTTGCTAATAAATTTTGGTAGTTATGTTGTCCGCGTATAATGAGATTTTTCTTACATATTGAGATGGTTTCATTATGGATTTTATCATTTATTTGTAAAAATTTTTCACTTTCTTTGAGAAAAATCCCATCTTTTATTTCTTCTTTCACACTAAAAAATATTGGTTTTGCTTGAAATTTTTTTTTGAAATTTCTTTTAACTTTTTTACAATAATTGTCATCCACACAAATCAGAGCAAAATCATTTTGACTCTGGTTTTTAAAAATATTCAGTTTTGCCTGCACATAATTCTTCATTGTCTTATGCCTGTCTAAATGGTCCGAGGAAATATTTAGTAATATAGCTATTTTAAAACGAAGTTTATCAATTCTTTCCAATTGATAAGAAGATGTTTCAATAATTAAAATATTTCGTTCCCTTTTATTTAACTTTAATTCTGAAAAAGGTATCCCAATATTTCCGGCAATCTTTGCATTCATATGATCTAAGGTGTGTTCTAGCATTTTCGTGGTTGTTGATTTGCCATTGGTTCCTGTAATGCCAATTAAGAATGTTTTCTCAAGGATGAATCTTAGAAATTCAATATCTGAAACTAACTTAAATTTCTGTGTTTTCTTAAAGCAGGATATATATTTATCGCTAATACCCGAACTTAAAATAACGTAATCAAAATCATTTAGATCCACATCTAAAATATTTATTAAGCATAATGCATATTTTTTTGCTACTTTTCTTATTTTTTCAGAATCATCCCAACAGTAAAGTTTATGACAAAAAGTATTTAGTCTCTTAGCTAGGGATAAACCAGAGATTCCAAGACCTATTATATAAATTGACTTTAATTTTATTGATTCAAATCTCATCGAAGTTTTAAACTTGCTAGGCCAATTAAAGCCAGAATTATAGATATAATCCAAAATCTAATTACAATAGTAGGCTCAGACCAACCTTTTTGTTCAAAATGATGATGCAAAGGGGCCATTTTAAAAATTCGTTTTCCTGTGGTTTTGAATGATACAACTTGAATAATTACCGATATTGTTTCAAGTACAAATAGTCCACCGATTATTGCAAGTATTAATTCATGTTTGGTTATTACAGCAATTGCACCTATTGTTCCACCAACTGACAGTGAGCCAGTATCCCCCATAAAAACCATTGCAGGAGGAGCATTAAACCACAAAAAACCAAGACCAGAACCTATTAATGCTGCACAAATAATAACTAACTCGCCAGTTCCAGCAATAAAAGGAATCTTGAGATAATGCGCGTATATAAAATTACCTGCAAAATATGCTATAAATGCAAATGATAAACAGGTTATTATAACAGGTCCTATAGCTAAGCCATCCAAGCCATCTGTTAGGTTTACTGCATTTGCACAACCCACAATTACTACTACACCGAGAAGAAAATAATAGTTACCTAAGTTAATTGATAGATCTTTAAAGTAAGGAATGTGTAACACTTTAAAGTAATTATAATCTGAAAAAGTAAAGAGAAAGTATATAAATAAAAAAGCTAACAGAAACTCGGTTAATAGCCTTAATTTGCCATTGATACCATCTGAACTTATATACTTAATTTTGTAATAGTCATCTATACCTCCCAACAAACCAAATGAAAGCGTTATTAATAAAACACACCAAATAAAAACATTTTCAAGATTTGACCACATAAGCGTTGAAACTATCATTGAAACTAATATTAAGATGCCTCCCATAGTTGGGGTACCGGATTTATTAACAATATGAGATTTTGGTCCATCTTTCCTAATAGGTTGACCATTTTTTTGGAAATTCCTCAGATATCTAATTATGACAGGACCTAAAATAAAACAAATTAATAACGACGTAAAAAGAGCTCCTCCAGCTCTAAAGGTTATGTACTTAAAAAGATTCAGGAATGTAAAATTTTCTACTAATAAGGTGTAAATATAATAAAACATTAGAAATTACTTATTAATTTTTTTGTTACTAAACTCAAGTTTACAGAGTTTGAACCCTTAATCAAAATTCTATCCTCATCTTTACAATTTTCCACTATGAAATTGTAAAGGTCATCGATTTTTTTAAAATGAAAATTTAAAATTTTTTCAGAAAGTTTGTTGTTTATTAATTTTGCTTGATTACCCATTGTGCAAACTACATCAACTTTAGATTCAATCAAATATTTACATATCTGAAGATGATAAGATTTACTTTTAATTCCAAGTTCAAGCATTTCGCCGATTATACAAATCTTTCTAAAATTTGAAGGTGAAGTTAATTTCAGGTTTTTAATTGCACTACCCATTGAATCTGGATTAGCATTGTATGATTCATCATACAGTACTATTTTTTTATCATTAATATTAAGTTTATGTATTGACCCTCTCCCTCTTTCTGGAGTTAGCTGTTCAAACAGTTTTTGAACATTTTTTAAATTTAATTTAAGGATATTCGATAATATCAGAATATTTAATGCATTGTATTGATGATGAATTTCTGAAATTGCCCATTTAATTTTAATTTTTTGTCCTGCAATGTCAAATTCTACTTGGGTGTTTTGATCGGATGTCTTTATTTTATTAATGCGATAATCACATTTTAAGCTGCTACCGAATGAATAGATTTTTCTGTTATTTTCTAAAGCTATTTTTTTCAGTATTTGAAAATATGTTGAATCTCGTGGTAATAGAGCAATACCATTTTGGGGGTATTTAAAAATTGAACCTTTTTCTAGAGCAATTGACTTTTCGTTTCTAAAATTCCCTATGTGCGCATTTCCAATATTAGTAACTATCGAGATGTCAGGTTTGCTAATTTCTGCAAGAAAACTAATCTCACCAGGATGATTAGTGCCAAGCTCTAGAATGCAAAGTTCTGTATCTTTGGGCATGTTACAAAGACTAAGAGGGAGACCAATGTGATTATTATAATTTTTGTAGGAGGCATAAGTTTTGAAAAAATTTCTGAAAATCTCAAAACACCAATTTTTTAATGTAGTTTTACCGTTACTTCCAGTTATTCCGATAAGAGTGGTGGAAATTGCCCTTTTTCTTGAAAAAATTGCAAGTTTTTGCAGGGCAGTTAATGTATTATCTACTGGAATAATTTTTTCTAAATTATTTTTTTTATTTATTAAGAAATCTTTACAACATAAGCTAACTTTTGCTCCATTACTCAGAGCTTCGTCTATAAAATCATGTCCATCAAACCTATTTCCCTTTATTGGTATGAAAAGACTGTTAGAGTTTTTAGTTCTTGAATCTATAGTTATATTTTCTATGTGAAATTTTTGCTTAATTTCTTTATTTAAAGCTAGTCCAATTTCTGTTGAATCATACAAATTCATTAAATCACAAACCTTTTATTATTTTCAAAACCACATCACTATCGCTAAATGCCTTTTTTTTATTTCCAATCAACTGAAACCTTTCATGCCCTTTACCAAAAATAACAAAAATATCGTTTTTCCTTAAAAGGTTAATACCTTCTTTGATTGCTCTTTTTCTGTTTCCAATATTAAAAATCCTTTTTTTATCAATATCGCTTATATTCCCAATCATTTGACTTCTGATTTGTTCTGGATCTTCATTTCTTGGGTTGTCATCTGCTAAAATTACAAACTTACTATGTTTCAATGCAATTTTGGTCATTATAGGTCTTTTGTTATAGTCTCTTTCACCCCCACAACCAATTAAAGATATTACATTTCCTTTTCTCATCGTTAGAGACTCTAGTACTTTTTGAAGCGCATCTGGAGTATGAGCATAATCAATAAATATTGTAAAATTTTTATCAAAAACTTTTTCTAGTCTTCCTGGTGGTGAAACAAGTCTATTAATAATACTTAATTTTTCTTTGCTCAAATTTTTTCCATGAACAAGTATTATTGAACATAATCGATTATAAATATCAAACAAACTTGTATTTCCAAGATTAAATTTAAAACCATTATTTTTAAATTTTAAATATAAAGAGGTATTTTTTTGTGTAACTTTAATATTTATAATTTTTAAAAACTTAGCCTTGTAACCATAATCCAGAAATGAGATGTTTTGCTTCAAACATTTCTTTTTAAAATATTCAAAATATTTGTCATCTGAGTTTAAAACTGCAACTGTTGATTGATCAGAAAAGTCTTGAAATAATTTTGCTTTCGCCATTTTATAATTTTTAAATGTTTTGTGATAATCTAAATGATCATGAGTAAGGTTAGTAAAACCTATTTTATTAAACTTTATTGGATAAATTCTATTTTGATCAACTCCAATACTAGAAGCCTCAATGATTAATTTGTTGCACCCCATACGGTTTATTTTGTTCAGTGATTTAAAAAAAAGCTCAGGTTCAAAAGTTGTTAAATTTGAATTTATAATTTTTTTATCTTTATAAAAAACTCCAAGAGTTCCAAAGCTAGCACATTCAAATTTTTTTTTATGCCAGATTTGTCTAGTATAATCAACTACACTTGTTTTACCATTCGTGCCAGTGACGGCAATAATTTCATTTATTCGGCTAGGATACAGTATATTTAGTATCTCATTAGTTAGTTTTGTAATTTCTTCTGTAAGAATGACCGGTATTTTCTCCATACTTTTCTTATCTAGATGCTCAAAGCCTTTAGAGATATCGTCAGTCAGTATAATAATTTTCTTATTTGGGATAAGATTTTTTATAAAATTTGACCCACAAAATTTATTTCCCTTTATACATGAAAAAATAAAATTGTTATTTACATATTTTGAATTGCAACTCAACCCTGAAACTTTTAAATTTTCTGGATTAGCTAATTTAAAGTCTGTTTTACATTGATCTAGAATCTTGAATAATTTCATAAAGCTTAATTATCCCTCAGAGAATTGTGTGTTAATGTATTCTCTAGTTTTAATATTGGGTAGATTCTTGATACTATCTTTGAAAATACCGGGGCAGCAGTATTTCCTCCATAAAAATTATAACTGTTATTTTCAGACTTTGGTTCGTCAAAGAGAACAAAAACTAAAAATTTTGGTTTTTCTGCAGGAAAAACACCAACAAAAGATGTTATTACATCTTGTGAATAAATTCCGTTTTTAATTTTTCTTGCTGTCCCAGTTTTTCCCCCAATTCTCAGTTTGTTAACTTTAGCTTGTTGCCCAGTCCCGGATTCAACTACATTAAATAAAAGATTATTTATTTCTTTTGAAATAACTATATCCAAAATTTTTTCTTTTTGAGTCATCTCACCTTTAATTATTGAAGGTTTAATCTTGTAACCACCATTTACAAGTGCAGAAAAGCTTCTCACAAAACTTATTGGAGTGAGAGAAGCTCCATAACCAAAACTAAGACTTCGTCCACTATTATTATCCCATATATTTGGAAATTTATTATTAATACTTTTCAAACCGTCTACAGTAGTCATTTCATTTAGTCCAACTGAATCAAAAAATTTTTTCTGATTCTCTAAACCAATAAGATCAAAAACTTTAATACTCCCAATGTTGGAAGAATTAATGAAAATATTAGAAATATTTTGAGGTTTATTAAATTTAATAACATCCTTAATTTGGTTTTTAGAAATATAATATGGTTTTGTAATATCAAAAAAAGTTTTATTAATATCGACTTTAGCGTTTATTGCGGTTGCTACAGTAAAAGTTTTGAGTGTTGATCCCATTTCATATCTTGCGGATGTAATTAAATTATTTTCGGTAAATGGCCGAATCAATCCCGGATGATTTGGATTGTAGTCTGGTAATGAGACAAGAGATAATATTTCCCCATTGTTAACATTCATTATTATACTTGCTGCCGAGTTAGACCTAAATTTTCTCATACCTCTAGTCATTTCCTCGTGCACAATATTTTGTACTTTTAGGTCTAATGTAAGTTTAAGATTATTACCTTCAGAAAGATAATTATCGAAACTTTTTTCTAGTTTACTTTGAGCCTCACCATGCTTTGATAGAAAGCCTGTAATATGAGAGAATAAATTATTTTGTGGGTATACCCTTCTTGATGTCTGCTCAATTACGAAACCGGGTTCACCAATTTTTCTTATTTCAATTTCTTCAAATTTACTAATATATTTCTTTATCAATCTATAATTATTAATAGTTTCTAATTTGGAAAAATCTTTCTTAGGAAAAATTTTCTGAAGTTTTGATTTTGATTTTTGGGGAGTTAAAAATTTCCTAGGATCAAGATACAAATCTTTGGCTGGTATAGATGCAGATATAATATTTTCGTTTCTATCAAATATAAGTCCCCTGTTTTCTTTTTGGTTTTTAACAACTCTAGAATTTGGAAAATCAACAATTGTGTACATGAAAGCCTTAAAACTCGCAAAAAATGTGATCGCAAGTACTGTGAAAATTATAAAAAAAAGTTTAACCTTTGATGCTTTAATGATTTTTTTGATTCTTTCATTGGAAATTATATGATTCTCGTCGTGTATAAATATTTTTCTAGCTTTTGCTGTATCCAAATATTTTGGAGCAATATTATCGAAAAAAATTTTATTTTTTTCATTCACTTTTTGTCCCTTTATGGTAATAAATTATATCTAGAATGTCATAAGGTTTAAGATTAAAATTTTTTGTATTAATCCGTTTTAAGTTTTCTTGTCTTTTTAAAAAAGATAGATTGACTTTTAAAAGTTGAATTTCTTCGTCTAATTTTTCGTTATCCATTATGATTTTTTCAATTTTTTTTTCTTGTTTTTCAAACATAAAATGCACAAGTATGTTAGTCACAAGTAAGAAGAGAAAGACTGTAATTTCTATTTTAATCATATTAAAGTTGCAGCTCTTAACTTTGCTGATCTAGATTGATTGTTCTTTTTTACTTCCTCATTGCTTGGAATTAACGGCTTTCTTGTAATTATCTTTAATTGAAAATTGTTATTTCTTTTTCTGGGAGGTAAATGTTTATAATTATTATAGAAAACACCACTTTTTTCTTTAAAAAAATTTTTTACAATTCTATCTTCGAGTGAATGAAAAGAAACTACAATAATCTTGCCGTATTGATTCAAGTTATTCAGGGTTGCGTTCAATGACTCGCTTAGTTCATCTAACTCATCATTGATAAATATTCTTAAAGACTGAAAAACTTTTGTTGCCGGATTTATTTTTTCGTTATTTTTTTTTACTTTCTTTACTATGTGTGATAACTGCCTTGTTGAATTTATAAATAGTTTTTGTCTAACTTTTACTATTTCTTTTGAAATTATGCGTGCTTTTTTTTCCTCCCCCAACTTAAAAAAAATTTCATTTAATTTTTCTTGACTAAATTCATTTATTATTTTTTCAGCTGTTATTGAATTATTTTTTTGGCAACCCATTCGCATATCTAGTGGTCCATCTAAATTAAAAGAAAAACCTCGTTCCGATTTATTGATTTGAGTATTTGAAAGGCCCAGATCAAAAAAAATTCCATCGAATTTACTTTTTATATTGTGACTAATATCTTGAATCTGACTAAACCTCTTATTAAAAAAAAAAAAGTTATCCTTATATTTTTCTTTAACTATTTTTGCAAATGGTAGCGAATCTTTGTCTCTATCAATCCCAATAACTTTACATTTGTAGTTTTCAAGAATTTTTTTTGTATAACCGCCTTGTCCAAAAGTTGCATCTAAATAAGTTCCTCCGTCAAATGGTTTTAAAATATTTATAAATTCGGACAATAAAACTGGGATATGTTTGATTTGATTCACAAAACCTAATTGACTTGTCTTCTGAGAAAAGCAGGAATCTGCAATAAATCATCATCTGGGTTTAAAGATTTCTTTTCTTCAATGTCCAGCGTTCCGTTTTCTTCAAATTTTATCTCATTCTTAACTTCTAAATCTTTATCTGAAAATACTTGGTTATTTTTGTCTTGGGCTGGTGTGCTTGTCTCCTCTTTTTCATCAATATCATAAATTTTATTTTTTGGTTCATTATCTCCAAATAACCGAGAGAGAAAACTTTGTTTTTTGGTTTGAGAATGCTCTGATTTTATTTTTTTTGCTTTTTCTTCTAATTCTCTTAATTCTTGACCTAAGTTGGAGTTATTAGATTTTTCCAGAGCGGGGTTTTGTAAATCGACAAAAAAATTTGCTTGATTTTTATTTATGTCATCATCTAGATTTAAAACTGGATGTTTAACAAAAGGTTTAATGTTTTCAATATTATTATTTTCAGCTTTACTCTTCAAAAAACAATCAGAATCTATACCTGTAGAAATAACTGAGATTTTAAATTTACCGGCGTATTGCTCATCTTCAGTAATACCCCATACATTAATTGCATTTTCGTCAATTTCCTCTTTTATCCTACTAATTGCTTGATCAACTTCATGCAAAGTAATGTCTTTACCCCCAGTGATGTTTATAAGGACACCTCTTGCTCCAGACATAGTGTTATTTTCTAGAAGAGGATTGGAGATAGCTTCTTCTGTTGCTTTAATTGCTCTATCATTATCTTCTGCTATACCCGTGCCCATGTGAACTTTTCCAGTTTCTTTCATAACTGTCTGGACATCTGCAAAGTCGTGATTTACAACACCAGGCTTTACCATTACATCAATAATGCTTCTGACACCATTTATTAAAACATTATTAGCAAGCTGGAAAGCTTCAGTAAAGGTTGTTTCTGGCTTGGCAGTGTGAAAGATATTTTGATTTGGTATAACTATTAAATTGTCGACATATTTTTGTAATTCTCTTATGCCTTCATTGGCTTTTTCCATTTTTAACTTACCTTCCATTACAAAAGGCTTAGTTACAACCCCTACTATCAAAATACCCATATCTCGTGCAACCCTCGCAACTATAGGAGACGCACCTGTTCCTGTACCTCCTCCCATACCAGCAGTCAAGAAAACCATATTAGCGTCCTCAAGATATTCTTGAATTTCAGTAACAACCTCTTCTGCTGCGGCCCTACCAACTTCTGGGTCTGCACCGGCACCAAGACCTTGAGTACAGTTGGGACCAAGTTGCAATGTTTGTTCAGCAGCAGAATGCTTGAGTTGTTGACTGTCTGTATTTACATTCAAAAATGAAACGCCTGAAATCTTAGATTCGATCATGCTGTTGATTATATTACCACCAGCGCCTCCAATACCAATAACAGATATTTTGGGTGATAAATTGTTAACTTTAGATGGCATTTTAAGATGAAGTGTCATTTTATCTCCTTTTACATTCCCGTAGGAATAGGTTTTAGTCTTGGGTTAAGTTGTTTTTCTCTAGCTATTTTAATTGTATTATTTTTCTTCTGATCGTAAAGTTTAGGTTCCCAAATCTGAAAAGTTGAACCCATGCCGACAAATAGGACATATTTCTTAATCTTCGCGTGTTCCAGAAGTTTTTTAGGAATTATTACCCTCCCATCCCTATCAAAAGGTAGTTTTTCAGCCTCACTAAAATACAGTGAAATTAGCTCATATTCTTCTTTTGAGTAACTAGATCCCTTGTCTAGACTATTTGCAATAGATTCCATTCTGTCGATACCGCAAGCGTCAATATAGTAATTTGAATAAGATGGAAAAGCAATTATGCCTTTAAAACTTTGATTCTTAAGAGATGTTCTGAAATGAGAGGGTACAGATACTCTTGATTTTGAGTCAATTTTATTAAGAACGGTTGATAAAAAAATTGCCATATTAATTCCAAAATGGGATTATATGGGATATTATGGTATTTTATACCAAAAATCCAACAAAAAAAAAAAAAACTAGATGATCTGTAAGCCGGATTCTGTAACCGAAACGGTTTAATGGCTATTCATCTTGAACAATTGTTACCAATTATTTCTGTGCGTCTTACCTGGTTAGTGCAGAGTTTCACTTGTGAAAAACACATACCTTCTTAGACTTGCTCCCAATGGGGTTTACCATGCCAATAATGTTACCATTATTGCGGTGAGCCCTTACCTCACCATTTCACCCTTACCCAAAGGCGGTATATTTTCTGTGGCACTTTCCCTGAGGTCACCCTCGCCGGTTATTATCCGGCATTGTAACTCTGTGGAGTCCGGACTTTCCTCCTATTTAAAGGCAGCCATTCAATCATCTAGTCAATCATATAATTATTTCTTTATAGTGACTTGTCAATTATTTTTGTAAATTTGAAACTAAAAAATCAGCAATCCTTAAACTAATATTGTTGGGTTTGCTTCCAAGTTGCTTTATAAAAAAGTGTCTATGAAAAGAGTCAATGATAAAACCATTAATTTGAGAGTCCTTTTTGCTTAAATTAATTTGAGAAAATCCAATTTTTTTTAGATTTCTTAAAAAAAGTATAAGTTGCTTTTCATTAAGATTTATATATTTTTTAGTTTTTATATTTTTTACAGGAAGACCTAGTTTGTAGTTCCAAAGTTTATCCCACGGAAAAAAAATACCAGGATCAATTTTTCTTGTTGGTGCAATATCACTATGCCCCAAAATATCGAAAAAATTAATATCAAAGTCTTTTGTTAGTTTTTTTAAAAGTTTAATTAAATATTCTACTTGGACAGTATTAAATTTTGTATTTCCATTATTTACAACTTCAATTCCAAGTGAAATTTCATTTAGGTTCGTATCTTTTTTCCAACATGAAATTCCTGCATGCCATGCATTTTGACTCTCATCAACTAACCTGTAGATTGTTCCATCTAAATCTATGACAAAATGACAACTTACTTTTTTTTTAGGATCACATAAAATTTGTAATGCAGACTCTAAATTTGTTGTTTCTGTGTAGTGAATAATTATGTATTTGATTTTTGTTTTTTTTCTCCTATTATCAAAGTTTGGAGATTTGTATTGATTTGATATCTCTAACAACATTTAATTTTGATTGAATTTAATGAACAAACTTATCATAATTACTCTTTTGTTTTGTAACACAATTTTTATAAATAAACTATCCTCTGAAGATATATTCAGTAATAAAACATTTAACAATTTTTACATGTCTCCAAATAGTAATTCTCCTGTAATATATCCACTTGAACTTGGACATAAAATGTTAGTCAAACAAAAAAAAGGTGACTGGGCTCAAGTTCTTGATGACCGCACTGGTTTAGTTGGATGGATTCCATTGGATTCTTTTTCAGGACAGATGCCTGAAGGTAATCTTGCAAAAATCAATTACAATGGAAGATTTAAGTTATTTAAAGAAAGAGTTATGGCTATGAGTAAATCTATTGAAGAGGCCATAAACATTAAAACCTTTGTTAAAGTAGAGCATCTTGGTGGAGCAGCAGCAGTTGTGTTTGCAAATACAGATTGGTTCAATGGCAGACGACATCAAAATCAAGCATTTCAAGTATATGAAATGTGGAAAGGAGTAAATCAGTCTCCCTCATTTTTATCATTTAGAAACATTGAAAACAAAGAAATTTTTATCGTTTTATCTGGACCACACAGACCTAGGCTACTCAAATCTAGTAAATAAAAATGAAAATTTTAATACGTTCGACTCTCTTCATATTATTGTTGATGATGGGGACTTTAGTTTTTTTACTCTTTTTTTTTGATAAGTCACAAATAATAAAGGAATCCCAAAAAAAAATTTCCAATATAACAGGGCTCCACATTGAAGTTGGTGAAAACAGTAAACTCATATTTTTTCCTCATCCCAGGATTATTTTAGAAGATGTAAAAATTTATGAGAAAAAGAAAATTAAAAAAATTCTAATCAGATCAAAAAAACTTTTTATTACGACTAATTGGAGTCAATTAATAACCAAAAACTCAAAGATTAATAAGATAATCTTATCTCAACCAAAGATAGTTATTTTAGACTCAAACGATGTATTTTCTCACAATAAAGAAGACAGAATATTTGTCCAGTTGGTGAATTTTTTTAAACCACAAAACAAAATTTCAATAGATTCTTTAAATAAAATAATTATCGAGGATGGTGAATTGATCTATAAAAGAGGTAAAAATCTAATTTTCCTCAAAGACATTGGCCTTATTTTTGAAAATAATAAAGAAAAATTATTCAAAGGTAAATTTTTCTTTGAAAATATTTCTTCGGAATTTAAATTTGACATAAAAACGAATGACTACGATCTTTTTCGTCTAATTTTGGACCAAACTATTCAAGATAAGAATAATAATATTTCATGGAATGTATATGTGCGGAGAATGAATAAGGAAGTTTTTTTGTCGGGTGAGGGTAAGAGTGATAAATTTGATATCAACAAACTAAATTTTAAAAATCAGTCTCTAGATATTGAGTCTCATACTAAAAATTTTTTTAATATATCAACAGGGATGAAAATCAATATAGATTTAGATTTAAAAGCTAAAAAAGTATTCTATAAACAATTAATTTTTGAAGATACAGATTTTAATTTAAAATTTGATGGAGACTCTTTAGAAATTAGTGAATTTAATTCTAATTATGAGGATTCAATTATAAATTATAACAGTGTTTATTCAAGAAAAAATAATTCATTATCTGGAAAAATTCTTATTAATAACTTTAAATTTAAAGATTGGTTTGCAGAAAAGAAAATTGGGCTAATTGGAGGGAATTTGAATTTAAATATCAATTTTAAAAACAAGAATTTTGTAAGAAATAAGTTAAAAGAAAATTTAATTTTTTCCGGATTTTATGAAATGAAAAATCCAATTCTAAAAGGAATTGACTTTGATGAATCGATTAAAAAGTTAAAAAATGCATCATCGTTAAATGATTTTTTAGATTTAGTAAAATCCTATTCTCAAAATGATCAGACTCTTTTTAAGAATTCTTCTGGCAAATTTATTTTTGAAAATAATATTTTAAATGTAGATGATTTTAAGACCTGGAGAGAAAATCTTGTTATAAATTCCAATGGTCTATTTAATATGAAAGATCAAAAGTTGCAAATTAAACATGACATAAAAATATTGGAGAAACCATTTCATGATCTACCTAGTTTTAGTATTATGACATCTGGATCAATAAATGCTCTAAAAGTTAAATATGATTTAAAAGGTCTAAAGGATATTTTTATTGAAAAAACTCTTAATAAATTATTAAAAAAAAATAAAAAAATTATACTAGATCCCAAGAATATAATTGATCTCCTAATCCCGAAAGAATAAATTTACTAACTAAATCATTTTTTTAGGATCAACAATTTTATCAAATTCTTCTGACGTTAAATAATTTAGTTCAATGGCTGCTTGCTTTAGACTCTTATCTTCCTTAAAAGCTTTATTTGCTATTTCTGACGACTTTTTATAACCAATTGAAGGGTTCAAAACGGTAACTAACATTAACGAATTGTTTAAATTCTCTATTACCCGTTTTTTGTTAACTTTAATATTTACTAAACACTTACCATTAAATGAATTTAATGAATCTGAAATTAGATTTATCTTTTTTATAATTAAAAAAGCTAGCAATGTTTTATTAGTATTTAATTGCAAGTTTCCTTGACTGCATGCAAATGACAAAGAATTATGAATACCAAACAAATATATACAAACTTGTGCCATTGATTCGCATTGAGTTGGATTTACTTTTCCAGGCATAATTGATGAACCTGGTTCATTTGCTGGTAAAATTAATTCACTAATTCCTGATCTTGGACCAGAACTTAGCATTCTAAAGTCTGAACACATCTTATAACAAGTTGAAACTAAAATATTTATTGACGAAGATAGATTTAAAATTTGATCGTGAGACGATAAAGCCTCAAAATAATTTTTACTTTTTTTAAATTCGTGACCTGTTATCTCATTAAGAGCCTTTAAAAAACCCACAACAAACTTTTCAGAACTATTTAACCCTGTACCAACCGCCGTTCCTCCTTGAGCAAGATAAAGGATTTCATTAAGTGCAATTTTAATTCTTTTTAAGGAATTTTCAAATTGCACTCTAAAAGAGCTAAACTCTTGTCCAAAAGTCAGCGGTGTTGCATCTTGAAAATGTGTTCTTCCAATTTTAATAATTTCACTAAATTCTTTTTCCTTTTTTTTTATGCTTTCAATAAAGTTCTCTATTGAGGGGACCAGTTTTTTTTGTGATAAGAGTGTAATTGCAATATGTATCACAGATGGAAAAGAATCGTTTGATGATTGTCCCATATTACAGTGATCATTGGGATGCACTATTCTATTTTGTAAGTCTTGTTTACCCAAGAGTTGATTTGCTCTAAATGCTATGACTTCATTCATATTCATATTTGTTTGAGTTCCTGAACCGGTTTGCCATACAGATAGAGGGAATTGATTTTGTAGCTTTCTTTCAATTATTTCATCACATGCTAATAAAATTTTTTCGCCAATACTTATGTCAATATTTCCAGAAGCTATATTACTTATAGCTGACGCCTTTTTTTGTATTGCAAATGCTTGAATTATTTCCTCAGGCATTTTTTCATCACTGATTTT
>MDTB01154264.1_pt1 | contig 33990 bp, 42 predicted proteins | sample 811161 | NCBI WGS metagenome assembly MDTB01 (sample SAMN05326650, study PRJNA326480) | marine metagenome | isolation source: seawater | place: Mediterranean Sea | collected 2009 | reverse complement strand
TCTTTTGTTTTTGATAATTCATCAGACACTTCTAAGCCCGAATCATCTGATGAAGATATTGACTTACCTGTTGTTTCTTCACTTGCCTCGGAAGAAGTTTGAGCTCCTGTAACCTCAAGTTTAGTCTGTTTCTCTGCGCATGAAATCAGAGTTATAACGAACAATAATATTGCTGAATATCTAAATATATACATAAAATCATTATGTCATAAAAAAATAGAAATTAATACCCCATAGTAGGACCCCAATCGGGATCAGAAGCGTCAAAAGGAGTAAGCAGTTCTTTTTCCAGGTTACCTGTAATATCTATTGTAAATAATTTAGATTCTTGTAAATTATTTTTTTTTATTATTTTATAAAAAGATAGAGTCCTTCCATTTGGAGACCAGCTAGGACCTTCTACTAAATAACCTTCAGAAATTATTCTTTCACCTGACCCATCAGATTTTATTAAGCCAATATAAAATTTTTTCCCGTATGACTTTGTAAAAGCAATATAGTCACCTCTAGGAGACCATACAGGTGTTGCATAATTTCCTTCACCAAAAGATATTCTTTTTGGTTTCTTATTTTTTAGCTTTAAGGAATATATATATATATTCTGCTTTCCTGCCCTATCTGAACTAAATACTATTTGATCGGAGTCAGGAGCAAAAGAAGGAGAGGTGTTTATATATTTATTATCTGTTAGTTGTATTATTTTATTACTAGAAAAATTTAGTATAAAGATATTAGAACTTCCTTTTTTTGTTAAAGAAAAAATTATTCTATTTCCTTTAGGAGAAAATCTTGGAGCAAAACTCATACCCTGAAAATTACCAATTTTTTTAATATTTCTTGTATTTAAATTTAATAGAAAGACATTAGGTTTATTTTTTTTATAAGAGAGGAAAACTATATTTTTACCGTCAGGTGAAAACCTTGGTGTTAGAACTAAGTCTTTTCCATCTGTTAGAAATTTATGGTTTTGTCCATCATAGTCCATCATAGCTATGCGTCTTTTTTTATTTTTGAAAGAACCTTCTTCGGCCACATAAACTATTTTAGTATCAAAGTATCCTTTTTCTCCTGTAACTCTCTCATATACCATATTAGATATCAAATGAGATAATAATCTCCATTTTTTAGAGGGTACTCCAGAAATTTTTTTACTTAGTATTAGCTTTTCTCTATAAACATCCCATAGTTTTATTCTAATATTTAGCACACCATTATTGTTTTTAATTTCTCCACTTACTATCAAGTTTGCGTCAATTAGTCTCCAATCACCAAAAACTGGCTGTAAGAAAATTTCTTCTTCATTTTGTAAAAAAGCTTTTCTAGAAATAGTTTTAAATAGACCTGAATTATTTAAATTATTTTTAATGACTTCTAAAATACTAATACTTAATTGTTTTTCTTTAGAGCTTAAGTAATTAAATTTTGTAACGGCTATAGGCAATGGCTCAATTTTACCATCCGTAACATTAATTTCTATTGGTTCACTATTTAATTTAAAATTTAAAATAAAAAACAATAGTAAAAAAATTTTTTTTAAATACATCTATCTAGTTTCTCTAGGTTTAAAATTTATAATTATTTCTTTCCATATATTATAGCGATCTTTTTTTAAACCTACAAATGGTGATGACTTTTTAATAGCTCTAATCGCGGAGTCCAAGTAAGGTCTTAAAGTTAAGGTTTTTTCTAAATCTTTTTTGGTTTTATCGCTTATATTTAGACTGACCACTCTACCTTGTATATCTAGGCCGATTCTAATTTTAATAGAAATGGAATCAGAAGCTTTAATGCCTGGAGGTCTTGTCCAGTTAGAATCTATTTGTTCCAATAAAATACTTTCTATAATTCTCAGTTCTCCTTTTTTAGGAGAGTTAAATTTCTCATTATCTACATCAGAATCAGCTAGACTATCAATTTTCTTTTCAATTTCTTTTATTTGATTATTCTTTTTATCATCTGACAATTTTTCTTTAGTAAGGTCTTTTAATAAATCATCAAAATATTTTTCATTATAGTTTACTTTCTTTTCAGTTTTCTTTTTAGTTTTCTTTTCAATTTTCTTTGGTAGTTTTTGTGCTTGTTTGGGTTCAGGTTTAGCAACATTCTTCTTAACAGTTTTACTATTTTTGTTATCTTCTTTTAGTTTATTTTTTTTACCTTCAATATAACTAATCTTTATAGTGTTACTCTCATGCAGGATTTCCTTTTTGAAATCTAATTTCAAAAAAGAAAAAAAAACAAGATGAAAAAAAAAAGAAAAAAATATGTACTTTAACAAAAAACTCTCAATTCTTTGGTTCAGTTATTAAACTCACATCCGTTATCCCTCCATCCATTATTTGTTTCATAACCTTCATCAAAACTTCATAAGTAACTGATTTATCTGCTCTTATGTAAGATTTAATTTCTGGATTTGCTTTTTTTATTTCCTTTAATTTTGAATTCAATGTAGGAAGATCTAATTTTTTTTCTGATATAAAAATTTCATTTTTTTTATTAATAGAAATAATAATTGGATCTTCATTATCTTTTATGTTTGGAGTACTTTCATTAGGTAAATCAATCTCCACACCAGTTTGTAATAAAGGCGCAGTTATCATAAAGACTATTAATAAAACTAGCATGACATCAACGAAGGGCGTAACGTTAATTTCAGAAATCAAACGTCTTTGGGTGTTTTTTTTTGATACATAGCTCATAATTATTTTTTGTTAATATGTCTAGACAAAATATTAGAAAAATCGTTAAGAAAAATTTCTAATCTACTACTATATCTATTTACATCTGATGCAAGCTTGTTATAAGCAATCACTGCAGGTATAGCTGCCAATAGGCCCATTGCAGTTGCCAATAGAGCCTCAGCGATTCCAGGAGCAACAATTGTTAAAGAAGTATTTTTAGCAGTTGCTATAGATTGAAAACTATTCATTATCCCCCAAACTGTTCCAAATAGACCTATAAAGGGAGCTGCTGAACCAGTAGTAGCCAGAAAACTAATATTTTTTTCAAGAATTTCTATTTCTCTGTTTAATGTAGTGAGCATTCTTTTTTCGATTCTACTCTCAATTATTTGATTATCAACAGCACTCAGGTTTTTGGAAGAAGAAGAAATATCTAGTTCTTTCATTCCTGATAAAAATATTGCCTCCATCGGATGAGACGGAGTGCTTCCTATATCTTTATGTATTTTCTCTATTTTTAAACCAGACCAAAAATTATTTTCAAAAGATTCAGCTTCTCTATTTAGTTTTTTTAATTTAGTGTATTTTTCGAATATAATACTCCAACTAAATATAGATAATAATAATAAAATAAACATTACTAACCTAACAACTATATCAGCTTGTAATATTAAACCCCAAATACTAACATCAAGGTTATCAGTTACAGATAAAAATTCGTTCATAAATTTTCCTTTACTCTATTAATTTATAATATATGTCATTTGGAATTCTCGCAACTTTTCCATCAGTACCGATACAACAAACCTCTGCTAATAGGATGGCGACTTTTCTTTCATTATTATTTATCAACTGATTAAATGTTAATCTAGCTTTAGTAATTTTTATAAGACTTGTTTCTAGAGATAAGGTTTCGTCTAAAATCGCATAGCTGACATAGTCAATTTTTAATCTCTTAACTACAAATCTAATTTGATAATTTCTTAATAAAAAATTATGAGTATAGTTAAAATCGTTTAAGAACTCTGTTCTAGCTCTTTCAGCAAAATTTAAATATTTAGAATGGTAAACTATACCACCTGCATCTGTATCTTCGTAATAAATTTTAATATTTAATTGGTTAGTTTTGTTTGTCATTATTGTTTTGGAACTTTCCTAACCAATAAAGAGTTAAAAGTGATGCTTCTGCAACTCCATCATTACTTTTTATTTTCCATATTTCAAGGTCTCCAAATTTTAAACGAGCCATGTCTAAACTGTCTTTTTTAGATGAACCTACTCCTACAGCCTTTTTCCATACAGCTGGGGCCACATAATCTACTCTTTTAGCGAAGATATAAGATAATGCTTCAACTCCTCCAAAACTTCTACCGAACTGGAAACTAGAAGTAACTCCCTGTTTAGGCATAGCATGTACTTTTTCTAGTATAGCAACGTCAATATTATATTCATTAAGACATTTATAAATTTTCATAGTATCAATGATTTTTTTTCCATACAAGTTTACTACTGGCATTCTTAAACTAAAAATTATTTTTGGTAATTTATTGTCAGAATTATTAATGATAGATATTCCTCCATTATTACCTGGATCAATTCCCATTAAAATCATATTAATAATTCCTATCCAATAATTTTTGAGTAATGTGTATTAACATTTATTAATATTTTTCTCTAAAACAAGATTAGTATAAACCGCTTGAACATCCTCATTATCCTCTAAAGCTTCACATAAAGCTAATACTTTATTAAATATATTATCACTTACACTGATAGTATTTAAAACTTTCCATATTAATTTGATACTTTTGGGTTCTCCAAAATTTATTACTAACTTGTCTCTAATCTTACCTAGGTTGGTCGTAGAACAATGAATTATTATTAGATTGTCTTTTTCGGAAAAGTCTGACGCACCTGCTTCGATTGCTTCCTCTAATAAATTTTCGTAATTTTTATTATTTTTTTCAAAAGTTAATTCGCCAATTCTCTCAAAGTTAAAAGATACTGCTCCATTTTCTGCTAAATTACCTCCATGTTTATTTAGGGTTGTTCTAACTTCTGAAGCAGTTCTATTTTTATTATCAGTAATTGTTTCAATTATTACTGCTACACCGTTATAGCCATATCCCTCATACCTAATTTCAAACAAATTATTTAAACTTTCACCGCTGGTGCCTTTCTGGATAGCATTCTTAATTTTATCATTAGGCATATTTTCACTTCTTGCATTAATAATTGCATTACGTAATCTTGGGTTTTGTTTCGGATCATCATTCCCAAATTTAACTGCGACAGTTATCTCTCTAGCTATCCTAGCGAAAGTTTTGGCTCTTTTCGCATCTTGAGCTCCCTTTCTGTGCATTATATTTTTAAATTGTGAATGTCCTGCCATATATTTAATCCATAAATTTTTCATTATTAGGTATATTATTTTTTAGTACATCTCCAATTATTATTTGTTCTGCAATTTCCGCTAAACCTGATTGTTTATTAACTTTTATTATAGCCCCACACATAGTATCACTATTCTTTGCTGAATTAATTTTTATTCTGTTACCTTTCATTGTAAACTTTTCTATCCAAGTTTGAGAGTCTCCACCAATTACAGAATTATAGTCTCCACACATGCCCGTATCTGTTTGATAAGCTGTTCCTTTAGGCAAAACTCTAAGGTCTGAAGTAGGGACATGAGTATGAGTGCCTAAAACAGCAGTTACTTTTCCGTCTATCATGCTAGCAAAAGCTTGTTTTTCAGAGGCTGCTTCTCCATGTAAGTCCACAATGATAGCGTCACAATTACTTTTTAATACATTATCTTTTAAAACAAGCTCTATTTCTTGAAAAGGACAAGAAGACTTCTTCATAAATAGGTTGCATGCTAAATTTATTACTAAGATGGAATTTCTTTCTCTATCTTTATATAAATTATAACCACTTCCAGGTAATTTATTGGAATAATTTTGAGGTCTAATAATTTTATTTTCTTTTGAAATAAACGGGATTATATCTTCTTGATCCCAAATATGATTGCCAGTACTAATTACGTCAATCCCTGATTTCCATAGTTCTTTACAATGATTAGGTCTAATTCCATAGCCATTAGCTACATTTTCTCCATTACCAATTACAAAAGAAATACTATAATGATCTATAATTCTTTTCAGGTTTTTTTTAATAAAGCCAATGCTTCTCTCTCCTACAATATCTCCTAAAAATAAAATATTCATTAATTTAAAAACTCTTTAAAACTTTTTTCTGTTACACAAAAATTTAATTTTAAATCATGGCTTTCATTAGGCAAACTTTTAAAATATTGGAATGAATAACAATAACCAACAAAAATCAAATTTTTATGGCAATTAAAATACTCATCATAATGACCTTTTCCATAACCTAATCTATTTCCTTTAGAATCAATTGCTATGCTTGGAATTACTAAAATATCAGGAGTTACTGTAGATCTATTTTTTTTAGGCGAATAAAACTTATATCTATTAAAATCAAGAGTATCTTCTAAACCCCAACTTTTAAAAACAATTTTTTCATGATCCATTGATGGAAGTGCTACTTTAATTTTATTAAGAAATAATATTTTTAAGAGTGGTCTTGTATCCATCTCAAATCTGATTGGCCAGTATAGACCAACTAAATTTTCTTTTTTTAGGCTTATATTTTTAAGAAAAATTTTTGCCGCCATATATGAAGAATCACAAAAATATACACTTTTTTTTTGTCTTTCTAATAACATTGCATGTCTTATCATTTTCTTTTTTTTGTTGAGAGTCATTAGAAATTCTTCATATCGTATAGAATCTTGTCTAATCTATCTGCGGTATTTATTAATAACTCTTCTATCTTAGTGTCTTTTTCATCAGCTTTATCTAACAATATTAATGCAGCTAATAGTATCATTCTGGCTTCACCTAACTGGCCTATTTTATCCACTAAAACATTTACTTCTTTATTTATCTCAGCAGCCAAGGTGCCTATTCTTTCTTCTTCCCCCTCTTTACACGAAATTCTATAAGTTCTGTTGTTAATATTTATATCTACATCAGCCATTTTTTAGTTCTTGCTATTCTTATCTTTGGTTAAATTTTCTATATCAGCTATTGTTTGGTCAAGTAAATCGATGGTTTCTAATTTTTTTCTTTTATAAACTTTTATCTCATTTTCTAATTCTTCTATGATTCTTTTATTGTATTTGGCCTTTTTTAATAAATTCTTATTTTCTTCCAACTCATTAAGAGCATTCTTTATTCTACTAAAATATTTTGAAAAATCTTTCATAATCTAATCTTATTAATTGTTTAATGTTAAAAGTTTATATAATACTTTAATTTATTATAATATATTAAAAAAATAAGTTATGAAATAATTAATAATCCTTGTTTCTATTTTAATATAGAACTATAAAATATTAGTTGACTCAAAATAACAATGAAATTTACTAAAGAAGAAATAAATAAATATTCATCTATGGCAAATGCTATTAGATTTCTTTCAGCAGATGCTGTTGAGAAAGCCAAATCAGGACACCCAGGAATGCCAATGGGCATGGCAGATGTCGTTACAATTCTTTTTGCTCTCCATCTTAGGTTTAATCCTAAGGATACTTTATGGGCTAATAGAGATAGGTTTATATTATCGGCAGGTCATGGTTCAATGCTAATATACTCACTTCTTTTTTTTTTAGAATATCCTGGGATAACTTTGGATGACATTAAGAACTTTAGAAAATTAGGGTCTCCAACTGCTGGTCATCCGGAGTATAACGAAATACCAGGAATAGAGACTACTACTGGACCATTAGGACAAGGTCTAGCAAATGGCTTAGGAATGGCAATCTCTGAAAAAGTAATGAGAAGTAGGTTGGGGGAAGATACAATCAATCATTTTACATATATTCTAGCAGGTGACGGATGTTTAATGGAAGGTATAAGCCATGAATTTTCTTCTCTAGCAGGGCATTTAAACCTTGAAAAAATTATAGTAATTTATGATGACAACAAGATTTCAATAGATGGACCTACATCTCTTACAATGTCTGATGACACTATTAATAGATTTAAGTCAATGGGTTGGCATGTTTGCCAAATAAATGGTCATGACTTTGATGAAATAAATAATGCCTTTGCAGAAGCAAGAAATGATAAAAGACCTTCAATAATATGTTGTGAAACAAAGATAGGTTTTGGCTCCCCCAATAAAGAAGGAAAAGCTAGTAGCCATGGTTCTCCTCTAGGAGAAGAAGAGATAAAAAAAGCAAAGTTAAGTTTAGATTGGAACTATTCATCATTTGAGACTCCTGATAAAGTTTTAAAAGACTGGAAAGAAGTCTCTTATAGAAACATTGATGAATATAAAAACTGGTTAGATGATAATAATAAAAAGCTAAAAGACTTTAGTTTACAAGAAAATTTTTTTAAAACTAAAGTTAATAGAGCAAAAAATAATGCGATTTCATATTTTCTATCTAATAGTAATATTAGTTTAGCTACCAGAAAGTCCAGTGAATTCATGATTAAAGAATTAATATCTCAGGAACTTAATATTATTGGTGGTTCTGCTGACCTTAGTGGTTCTAATAATACTTTTGTAGATTTGATGAAAAAAATAGATTCTCATGACTTTTCTGGAAATTATATACATTGGGGAGTTAGAGAACATTGTATGGCAGCTGCTATGAACGGAATATCATTACATGGTTTTTTAATACCTTTTGGAGGAACTTTTCTCGTATTTAGTGATTATTTTAGGCCTGCAATAAGGTTGGCTGGATTAATGAGAAAACAAGTAATTTATATACTTACACATGATTCTATAGGGTTAGGAGAAGATGGGCCCACGCATCAACCAGTAGAGCACCTGTCTTCTTTAAGGTGCATTCCTAATGTAAAAGTATTTAGACCTTGTGACGCTGTTGAGACAGCCGAATGTTGGGAATTAGCTCTTTTAAACAATGAAGGACCTTCTGTTATAGCTTTATCAAGGCAAAACCTTCCACTAATCAGAAATCAGGATTTTGAAAAAAATAAAAACTTTTCTGCAGCAGGAGCATATTGTATATATAAAAAAAATAACCCAACAATTAATATTTATGCAAGTGGATCTGAGGTAAGTATAGCGGTTGATGCTGCTAATGAATTAATTAATGAAAATATATCTGTTGAAGTAATCTCAGTTCCATGTATAGAACTATTTGAAGAAAATAAATACAAAAATAGTAATATATTTTCTCAAAATAAAACGAATATTTTTATTGAAGCCGGTACGTCCCAATCTTGGGATAAGTGGATGAATAAAGGTGATATTTTTATAGGCATGAATAGTTTTGGTGCATCAGGTCCTGCAAATGATCTTTATGAACATTTCGGTATTACTAAAGATAGAATAGTTGAAGAGGTAAAAAATATAAATAAACTAAGGGAGAAATAATTGATTAAAATTGGAATCAATGGCTTTGGAAGAATCGGGAGATTAGTATTAAGGGCCGCTTTAGAGAGAGAAAATAAATCATTTGAAGTAGTATCAATTAATGATTTAGGTAGTCTAGAGCAAAATTATCATTTGCTAAAATATGATTCTGTTCATGGAAAACCAAAGTTTAATGCCAGTATAGAAAATAACGGTTTATTGGTAAATGAAAGTAAAATAAAATTTTACAATCATAGAGATCCTGAAAATATTCCCTGGGATGAGAATCATGTCGACATAGTATTAGAATGTACAGGATTATTTACAGACGCCGGTTTAGCAAAAAAACATCTATCTAGAGGAGTTAAAAAGGTATTAATCTCTGCTCCTTCGAATAACTCAGATATTACTATAGTCTTTGGGGTAAACAGTGATCTTATCTCAGCAAAACATCAAATTGTTTCTAATGCTTCTTGCACTACCAATTGTTTAGCTCCCATAGCTAAAATTATTAATGATAATTTTGGTATAGAAGCAGGTTTTATGACAACAGTTCATTCATTCACCTCTGACCAGAAAATAATTGATGGGTTACACAAAGATTTTAGAAGAGGAAGAACAGCAAGTATGTCTATGATACCAACTTCTACTGGTGCTGCAAAAGCAGTAGGTTTAGTTCTTCCAGAATTGGACGGTAAGCTTGATGGAACAGCAATAAGGATACCAACACCTAATGTTTCAATGATAGATTTTACTTTTCAATCTAAGAAATTTATTGATAAAAATAGAATCAATGAAGCTATTCGTAGAGAAGTACAAGGAAGGTTTAAAAACATTGTAGAGTATAATGAGTTACCATTGGTTTCAATTGATTATAATCATAACCCAGCTAGCTCTATTTTTGATGCTACACAAACTCAAACAGTAGGAAACTCTTTTGGACGAATTTTATCTTGGTACGATAATGAATGGGGTTTTTCAAATCGTATGATCGATGTGGCTCAAGAATTAGGGCAATATACATGAATATTAAGACAATAGATGATATTGAAATTGATGGAAAAATTATTCTTTTGCGTTGTGATCTAAATGTTCCTTTAGATGGAGAAGGTAGAGTATTAGATAAAACAAAAATTAAAAGACATAAGATAACTATTAATGAATTGGTTTCAAAAGGAGGAAGAATACTTATTTTATCACACTTAGGAAGACCTAATGGAAAAATAGTTAAACACCTTTCGATGAATATGATACTTAAAACTTTTGCTGAAGAATTAAAAATACCCGAAATAACAGTTCTACCATTTTGTGGTCCAGATATAATTAAGAAAGTAATTGATAATAAAAATAATGGTACAATTACATTCTTGGAAAATATAAGATTTTATCCTGAAGAAGAACAGAATGATATAGAATTTGCACAAAAAATTGCAGATATAGCTGATATTTATATCAACGATGCTTTTTCTGTCTCGCATAGGAAACACATAAGCACTTATAGTCTATCTAAACTGCTTCCATCATTTGCTGGAAGGTCTTTGCAACTAGAATTAGAAATGTTAGAAAAAATTAATAATAATATAAATAAACCAGTAATGGCGATAATAGGAGGTTCAAAAATATCAACTAAAATAGGACTGTTAGAGAATTTAATTAATAAAGTAGATTATCTAGTTATAGGAGGAGCAATGGCTAATACCTTTCTACTAGCTCAAGGAAAAGAAATAGGAAAATCTTTGGTTGAAAGAGAAAAAGTAAATATTGCAAATAATATTCTTACAGCAGCTATTAGCAGTAATTGCAATATTATTTTACCTATTGATGTAGTAGTTGCCAAAAACATTGATAGTGAAGATGCATCAAATGTAGAGTTAGATAATGTCAATATTGGAGTTGCTATTTATGATATTGGAGAGAAAACCATTGAAAAAATATCAAATACCATGGCGATTTGCAAGACAATATTTTGGAATGGTCCTTTGGGAGTATATGAAAAGAAACCTTTTGATAATTCAACAAATGTTATAGGTAGAACAGCAGCCATTTTAACTAAAGCTAAAATTATTAATTCTGTTGTAGGAGGAGGAGATACTGTTGCAGCTTTAAATTCAGCTGAACTATCTGGAGGTTTCTCTTTTGTTTCTATAGCTGGAGGAGCTTTGGTAGAATGGTTAGAAGGAAATAAACTTCCTGGTTTGGAATTTTTAAGATAATTTTTAGAGAGGAGTAAACTTAATGACTTATACAAATAAAGTTACTGAAATCTTAAACAACTATCAAAATAGTAATGCAGGTATAAAATCAAATTTGGCTAGAATATTAATGCAAGGTAAACTTGCTGGAACAGGAAGACTACTGATTCTTCCAGTAGATCAGGGCCATGAGCACGGACCAGATAAATCTTTTTTAGCTAATCAAGAGGCCTATGATCCAATTTACCATTACAAATTGGCAATAGAAGCAGGCCTCAGCGCATATGCAGCACCTTTAGGCTTTCTAGAAGCAGGTGCGGATGATTTTGCAGGATTAATACCAACTATTCTAAAAATAAATAGTTCTAACAGTCTTAGTGCTGAGAAAAACCAATCCATTAATGGTAGTGTAAAAGAGGCCCTTAGACTTGGATGCACAGCAATAGGTTTTACAATTTACCCTGGTTCCGAATACCAATATGACATGTTCGAAGAATTTAAAGAAATCTCAAGGGAAGCTTCTTCGCATGGATTACCTTCAGTTTTATGGTCTTATCCTAGAGGTCCGAGTCTATCAAAAGAAGCAGAAACTAGTATAGATATTGTTGGCTATGCAGCTCACATAGCTGCTTTATTAGGAGCACACATTATAAAAGTAAAACCACCTACAGAAAATGTTGAACAAGATTCTCTGAGAAAAGATTATCTCGAAAAAAACTTAGATATAGCAAAACTCTCTTCAAGAATTCAGCACGTTAAAAAATGTGCTTTTTCTTCAAGAAGAATAGTAGTTTTTTCAGGAGGAAACGCTAAAAGCAAGGAGGACATTTTAGGGGAGATTAGACAAATTAAAAATGGAGGAGGGAATGGGTCCATTATTGGGAGAAACACGTTCCAAAGACCTAAAAAAGAAGCTTTAGAAATGTTGAAAGATATAATAGAAATATATAAAGACTAACTTGAGTCAAAATAATCTTAAAAAAATACTACAAACTAAAAAACTTAATAAATCATCCTTATATTTAGTTTCACCAGAACAGTTTGATCTAAAGAAGTTTAGTAAAGATTTAGAAAAGATATTAGCTACAAAAACTATTTCGCTATTTCAACTAAGAATAAAAAATATAGATAAAGACAATCTAATAGAATATATTGAAAAAATTTTTCCAATATGTAAAAACAATAATGTTCTATTTATTCTCAATGACAATCCAAACCTAGTAAAATTATATGACTTAGATGGTGTTCATGTTGGTGAAGATGACCCTTCCATAAATTATTGCAGAAGAATTATTGGAAAAAATAAGATAATAGGAAAAAGTTGTTATAATTCTCCTACATTAGCTATTAAAGCCCAAAATAATGGAGCAGATTATATTGCTTTTGGTTCTTTCTTTAAAACAGAAACTAAAAAAACTACAAAAAAATTAAATTTTAACCAAATTAAAGGTTGGAAAAATTTCAAAAGCATTCCGGTAGTAGGAATAGGAGGTATTAATATTTTTAACTATAAAATAATAGCACACACGAATATGGATTTTTATGCAATATCTTCTTGTGTATGGAAATCGAAATTAGGACCTGATAAATATTTAAAAAAGTTTAAAAACATAATTGACAATTGCTAGACAGACATTAAGGTCTTCTTATTTGGAGTACATATGAAAGTCAATGGTAATAATTTAAAACCGGGGATGATAATTGAACATAAGGGTTTAAATTGGAAAGTAGTTTCGACGCAGTCTGTGAAACCAGGGAAGGGGGGTGCTTTTGCTCAGGTTGAACTTAAGAATATTAAAGATAATTCCAAATTAAATGAGAGATTTAGATCAAGTGAGAATGTTGAACGCTTGTATGTTGAAAGTAAAGAATATCAATTCTCTTATAAAGATGGAGAAATGTACTATTTCATGGATACAATAACTTATGAGCAGATTAGTTTAAATAAAAAAATAATAGGAGATCTCGAGTTATTTTTACAGGACAATATGAAAGTCTTTATAGAATTTATAGAAGGTGTGGCAGTATCTATTAAATTACCAGAACATGTGAAAGAGAAAGTTATTGAAACACAAGCAGTAATAAAGGGACAAACCGTTTCTTCATCTTTTAAACCTGCAATACTATCCAACGGTTTTAAAGTAATGGTTCCAGGACATATAGAAAATGATACAGATATAATTATTTCTACTACTACTTTGACGTATGTAGAAAAAGCTAAAAATTAATGTCAAAATCTTCGAATATTAATATAATTAGCCAAGCTTTACTTAAAGCATCTAAAATTTTAAGAAGGGATTTTCATGAACTTGAGAATTTACAAAATTCATTATCAAAAATACATATATTTGTTAGTAGGTCCTTAGCTAATGTAAAAGAAACACTCTTTCAGGAACTTAGCAAGGCTAGACCAGATTGGATAATTTTTTTTCATGATGAAGTTAATGAAGTTAATACAAAATTGAATTGTGATAATATAAAACTTTTGATTAAGCCTATTTCTGGAATTTTAAACTACTCTAATGGTATAAGTTATTTTACCACTTCCGTTACATTAATAAATAAAGGCTTGCAGGAAGCTGCAGTTATATACGATCCTATAAAAGATGAGTTATTTTATGCCGAGAGAGGGAAAGGAGCATTTGTAAATAATTTCAGGATAAGAACATCTTCTAATAGAGATTTAAAAAATTCAGTAATCATATTTGAGAACGAGAATCTTATATCGGAAAAAATTAAGCTAATATTGAAAGAAAAAAATGCAAACGCAAGGATTTTTGGATGTAGCTGTTTAGATTTTGCTAACCTTGCAGCTGGTAGATTTGACTGTTATATAAGTAATATCTCTTCCGTAGAAAGTGAACCAGGGCTATTATTGCTAAAAGAAGCTGGAGGAATTGATTCTGAAATACTAGATTTGAAAGAAACTTTTTTTTATAGTAATAATTTAATATCTGAAATTATTAAAAAAAAATAGTATGATTTATACAACTATCATAAACATAAAGCTATATTGCTTAGTATCTATATTTTCTTTCAGCCTTCTTGCTCAAGAAGAAAATATTAATTCACGACTACTTAAACCTAATGAAGAGTTAGATAATAAAATTGAAAAAGAAGAAAACCCTAAATCAAGAATCTTAATAATTGATGAAGAGAAATCTAATAAAAGAGTACCGCTTTTAAAAAAGAATAAACAAGATAACACCATAAAAGAAAATACTAAATCCATAAATAATGAAACGGTTAATACAAATGAAAGAAATGATCTTCCTAAAAAAAAAGATATTAAAAAAGAAGAAAAATCATTAGATATTGAGAATGAATATAAAATTAAAGAATTAAATGACAAAGAATTTGAAGGAAATAACAAACTTGAAAATATCAAAATTATATACTTACCAGATAGTTCAGTGGCAGATGATAAATCTATAGAAAATTTTAAAAAAAAAATTAAGTTTCTAAATAAAAAATCTAAAATAACGATAAGATCTTATGCTTCAAAGAGTAAAGGTAATAGCTCTAGCTTTGCTAGAAGATTATCTTTATCAAGAGCGCTTAAAATTAGAAATATATTATTAAATGATGGTTTTTTGAAAACAAATGTTTTTGTAAGAGCATTAGGAACAGAAGGTTCTCAATTAGAAAGCCAAGACATAATAATATTAGTTATTGATAAAATAATTAATTAAGCATTTCATAATTTTATTGATTAATAAAAAGTTATTTTTTTACGTAATTTATTGTAGTAGAATATTAATTATGAATTTGTATAGAAAATATTTTATTAGAATTTATGCTTTTCTATTGCTTATTTTTGCCTTTATTTTTTATAACTCATCAAAAGTTGAAGTTGGATTTTTCCATAACCCTGAACTTAATTCAGTAATTATTATTATTTTTATAATAGGAGTTTTTTTTTCAATAAGAAATGTATTACTATTAAATAATGATCATAACATAATAAATGAATTATTTTCAAATAATACTTCTTCTTCTAAGGGGCCTAAGATTATAAATGATTTATATGAAAAATTATTAGAAAAAGAAAATTTCTATAATAATGAAACAATAGATAAGAGCTTGGAAAAGCTAGCTTTTAGATTAGACTCGGATAGAGAAATAAATAAATATTTAATAGCTGTTTTAGTTTTTTTGGGTCTGCTAGGAACTTTCTGGGGATTACTTGCTACTATAGAGTCTGTAGGCGATACAATTTCTAATTTAAGTGTAGAAGAAGAAGATATACTAACAACGTTCTTGATTTTAAAAGAAGGCCTTAAAAATCCAATGTCGGGTATGGGGACAGCCTTTTCATCATCTTTATTTGGCTTAAGTAGCTCTTTATGCCTAGGATTTATAGACTTACAACTATCTAGAGCACAGAATGAATTTTTATCTAAAGTAGATAAGAAACTAAGCAATAATACTAAAACAAATAAAATGTCTTTGCCAGAAGGTGGGTCTATTTACATAGAAGCTCTTTTAGCACAAACTGTAGAAGGCCTTCAAAAAATGTCGGAACTCTTTGAAAAGAATGAAAGTAATAGAAAGAGCCTAGAACAAATTATAACAAATTCAATAAATACACTTTCTAAAATTAATGACGAAATTGACTTCAGACTTAATCAATCTAACCAAACAGCTATTAGTAATTTAGAACACATAAGAAATATTGACAATTCACTGTTATTAATAAGAGATAATTTAAAAAATAATTCTTTTGTAACTACAGAAGAATTATCTAAAGAAATAAAGTTATTAGCTAAAACGATTTCTTTGATTAAAAAGTGAGGATGCATTATGAAGAGAAGATATCCTAGCTCTTTAAATATATGGCCAGGTTTCGTCGATGTAATATCTACATTGTTGCTCGTATTTGTTTTCTTACTAGCATTATTTATGATTTCTCAGACTTTTTTGACACAAGCATTATCAGGAAAAAATACAGCTTTAGATAACCTTAAAGAACAATTAGCAAGATTAGATAAAGATTTAGAATCAAATAAATCTCAAAAAGACAAGTTATCTGATTTGTTAATTAATTTAAATGAAGAATTAGAAAAACTTAATTTAAATAAAATTAGTCTTGAAAAGGAATTATCGGGTGAGAGGCAATTAACTAAAAAATATTTACTTAGTACTAAAGAACTAGAGGCCAAGGTAAAGTTATTATTTGATGATTTAGGAGTGGCTAACTTAAAAATAAATAATGAAAAAGAATTAAATGCAGAACTAAATATGGATGTAAATAATCTAAATAAGAATATTAAAAAATTAAATTCAAAATTACTAGAGGTAGAGAATGCTCTAGATCTCAGCATGGAAGACGTCAAAAATAAAAATGTTCAAGTAAAGGACTTAAATAAAAAATTGAATATAGCTATTAAAGATAAAATAGGAGAATTGGCTGAGTTCAGATCAGAGTTCTTTGGAAGACTAAAAAAAATTATTGGAGATGAAGAACAAATCATAGTAGTGGGTGATAGGTTCGTATTACAATCAGAAATCTTTTTTTCATCGGGTTCAGCACTTATAGAGGATAAGGGTACGCTAAAAATAATAGAGATAGCAAATTTATTAAAATCTATTACATCAAAGATCCCAGAGAATATAGACTGGCTTATCCAAGTTGAAGGGCATACGGATAATATTCCTATATCAAATAAAGATTATCCCTCTAATTGGGAACTTTCCACTGCAAGAGCAATATCAGTAGCAAAAATAATGATTAATAATGGTATAGAGCCTAATAGAATAAATGTAGCAGGCTATGGTGAGTTTAGGCCATTAGTTGATAATAAATCTAAGATTGATAGAGAAAAAAATAGAAGGATAGAACTAAAACTTACGCAACCCTAATTAATGTAATAGGATGAATAGATTATGAAAAAAATAACAAATAAAGATATTTCATTTGAGGAAGCTTTAAATAGTTTAGAGAAAATTGTTGAAGAATTAAATGATGGAGAACTAGATCTAGAAAAAGCAATTAACGCATATGAGAAAGGAGTAGAATTAAAAAATATATGCGAAAAAAAATTAAAAGACGCTAAGGAAAGAATAGAAAAAATAAAACCTGAATCTACTAAAGAATTATAACGTTAGCTGTATGATAGAAACAAATAATTTAGAATACAAAATTATTAGTAAAAAAAAATCTATTGAAAGAGAGCTTGAAAAAGTATTTAAGGCTCTTAAGGCGCCAAAAGAGCTAAAAGATGTTATGGTTTATTCAGTTTTAAACGGAGGAAAAAGAATAAGACCTTTTTTACTTTCAGAGGTAGCTGAAATATATCATGTGAAGCCAAATATTTATAAATATCCCAGTATGGCTATAGAAATTATACATAGTTTTTCTTTAATATATGATGATTTACCATGCATGGATGATGATAAATTAAGAAGAGGAAAGCCTACAGTTCATATAGCTTTTAATGAGGCAAATGCTTTATTAGGGGGCTCCTCTTTACTGATTTATGCATATGAGCTTCTTACTAGTAAAGAATTTAGAGTAAGTGATAAAATTAAAATTAATTTAGTTAATAGGTTTTCAAAAGCAATAGGAGCAGATGGAATGCTAGCAGGACAGTTTCTAGATTTAGAGGCGGAAAATATTGATTTTGAATTAACTTTAGAAAAATTTAATAGAATACAAGAGAAAAAGACAAGTTTATTACTAGCTCTATGTGCGTATACAGGCGCAAGCTTAGGAAAGGCTAGTGCAAAAGAAACTAAACTTTTCTATAATTTTGGAATCATACTAGGAAAAATATTTCAAATTAGAGACGATGTTTTAGATCAGGAGGGGAATGAAAAGGATATGGGCAAAGAAGTTAGGAAAGATAAGAAATCTAATAAAGCTACAATTATAAGACTAAAAAATATTGAATATGCAAAAAAAAAATTACAAGAGCTATCTGAAAAAGCAAAAAAACAATTGACTAAGATAAATAAAAATACAGATACTTTGAACACACTTGTAGATTACTTAATTATAAGAAAAAATTAATGAATATTAGCAAAGAAAGACTTGATAAGATTCTTGTTGTAAGGGGAATAGCCCAGACTACTGCAAAAGCTAAAGCTTTGATTATGGCCGGAAATATTATAGTGAATGAGAAAAAAATAACGAAAGCTGGTACATTTTTCCCTCCTAATATCAAAATAAGACTTATAAAAAAAAATGAAGGATGGGTATCTAGAGGTGGCATCAAATTAAACCATGTATTAGACGAATTACGTATTGATATAAAAAATAAAATTTGTACTGACTTAGGCGCATCAACTGGAGGTTTTACAGAAGTTCTAATTTCAAGAGGTGCTAAGCATGTGTATTCAGTAGATGTAGGAAAAGGCTTACTTAGTTCTAGATTGGAATCAAATAAGAAAGTTACTGTGATTGATAAAAGAAATGTACGATACCTAAATTTATTAGATATTAATCCATCTATAGAAGTAATTACTTGTGACTTATCTTTTATAAGTCTAACTAAAGCCTTAGAAAATATTTTAACTACATTTCTACATAACTTTAAAATTATAGCTTTAATTAAACCACAGTTCGAATTAGAAAAAAATAAAATCGGAAAGAAAGGTATTGTTACTGATATCAATTATCGATTAGAGGCTATAGAAAAAGTAAAAAAATATTTTAGTGAAAAAAAGCTGAAAGTAGTTACTATATTACAAAGTCCTATAAAAGGAGCTAAAGGTAATATTGAATATTTTATTTATGCAAAGAAATAACTTTAAAGATAATATTCTTCATTAGGTTGCATATTGGTTGCTGATGCAATTCTATTTGTCATATTAAAGAAAGATGCTACTTCAATTATTTCTAATATTTCTTTATCTGAAAAATTTTGCTTTCTTAGTAGTTCTCGATCCTTTTTATCTATTAAAGAACTAGATTTAGTAATCTTACTAACAAAATCTAGCATGGTAATATATTTTATATTAAGTTCAGCTGTTTTATAATTTATTAGAATTTTTTCTGACTGAATTTTGTCTTTTAATAAATTACTTAGATTATAACCATGCGAAATACAACAATATAAGCATCTATTTATGGAAGAAACAACTACAGCAATCATTTCTTTTTCAATCTTTGTTAATAAATTTTCATCTTGCATAAGTTTATTGTAGTAACTGTTGAAGACTTTAAACTTTTTTTTATCAATTGAATTAGTTTTTATAATGTTAGGTATAAATCCTATTTTTTTCTTACATACTTCATAGAACTCTTTAATTTCTTTATCATTAACTTTTTCTTTAACTGGAATATCTAATGACCATAATTTTTTATTTCTATTTTTTTTCATTAAATTTCATCAAGTCTTGTTTTCTTTCCTAACTGAGCTTTATCTCTTAGTAGTTGGTCTGCTAATACGAGTGCTACCATAGCTTCTGCAACAGGAACACATCTAATGCCTACACAGGGATCATGGCGACCTTTTGTACTAATGGTTGTATTTTTATTATTTACAGTAACAGTTTTTTGTTTACTTAAAATAGATGAGGTTGGTTTAACAGCTAATCTACATATCAAATCTTGTCCAGATGATATCCCACCTAGAACTCCTCCTGCGTTATTAGACAAGAAAGATATCTTTCCATCTTTATTAACTTTCATCTCATCTGAGTTTTGTTCCCCTGACATTTTTACAACATCAAACCCAGCTCCTATTTCTACTCCTTTAACGGCATTTATACTCATTAATGCTCCAGCAAGTTCAGCATCTAACTTTCCATAAATTGGTTCACCTAAACCAACAGGTATTCCTTTTGCTCTAATTTCTATTAAAGCTCCACAAGAAGAACCAGCTTTTCTAACATTAAGAAGGTATTGTTCCCAATCTTTTAAAACGCTTTTATCTGGACAGAAAAAAAAGTTATTAGAAATAACTTTTTTATTCCAATTATTTTTCTTGATTTTTTTTTCACCTAATTGAATGACCGCAGCGGTAATATCTATTCTTTTTCCAAGGATGATGCGGGCGATAGATCCTGCTGCTACTCGCATAGCTGTTTCTCTAGCACTAGATCGACCCCCTCCCCTATAGTCTCTTATTCCATATTTTTTATAGTAAGTGTAATCTGCATGCGCAGGTCTAAATTTTTTTTTAATATCGCTATAATCTTTAGATCTGCTATCAGAGTTCTTTATAATTAACCCTATAGGTGTACCTGTAGAATATCCATTAAATACTCCAGATACAATTTCCAACTTATCCTTTTCTTTTCTTTGTGTTACAAATTTTGAACTACCTGGAGCTCTCTTATCTAAAAATTCTTGAATAAATTTCATATCAATTTTTAAATTGGGAGGAACTCCATCAAGTACTCCACCTATTTCTTTTCCATGGCTTTCTCCCCATGTTGTAAGCTTAAGTATTTTTCCGATACTATTAAAGGACATACTAAACTTTACTTATATCTGGAGCATTAACATTCTTCATACCAATAACATTATATCCTGCATCAACATGAAGAATTTCTCCAGTAGTGCCACTGCTGAGATCTGATAGCAAGTAAACTGCTGCTCCACCAACATCCTTCAAAGTTATATTCCTTTCCAAAGGAGAATTATATTCGTTCCATTTAAGAATATATCTAAAATCTGATATTCCAGATGCTGCTAAAGTTCTAACAGGTCCAGCTGAAATAGAGTTGACTCTTATTCCTCTTTTTCCAAGGTCAGCTGCAAGATATTTAACGCTAGTTTCTAAGGCAGATTTTGCTATACCCATTACATTATAATGAGGTATTACTTTTTCAGCTCCATAATATGAAAGAGTGAGCAAGCTAGCATTATCATTGAGAATAGAAAGAGCATTCTTTATTAAAGAAGTAAAAGAATAACAAGAGACTTCTAAAGTATTTAAAAAATTTTTTCTTGAAGTGTCTACGTAACTACCTTTAAGCTCCTCTTTGTCGGAAAATGCAACAGCATGAACTATGAAATCTAATTTTCCAAAATTCTTTTCAAGATTTTGAAAAAAGACTGGCATTCCTTCGTAATCTTGTAAGTCAAGAGAATAAACATTAGTCGAATTAACTTTTTTAGATAGAGGAACTATTCTTTTTTTTAAAGCTTCATTTTGATAAGTTAAAGTAAGATTTCCGCCAGCTTTTGAAATTTGTTCTGCTATTCCCCAAGCCAGTGATCTATCGTTAGCAATTCCAACTATTAATCCTTTTTTTTCTGATAGTAAGTTATTATTCAATTTTCTTCTAATATTTAATATAGTTTTGTTAAAAACTTAATTCTTTTTATATAATTATTATGATAGAGATTAATAATGATTAAAGCAATATTATTTGATGTATTTGGTACTTTGGTAGACTGGAGGAGATCAATAGTAAATGAAGCTAAAGATGTATTTAAAAATGAGAACTTTAATATTGATCTAGAGAAAATGGTAATAGAGTGGAGATTACAGTATCTGCCAGCATTATCTGAAGCTAACAGAAATGATGAAAGGTGGAAAAACCTTGATGAAATTCATCAAGATACCCTTGAAAAAGTATTAAATAAGATGAGAATAAACTTCCTTAATGATATACATAAAGAAAAACTGGTGCTTGCTTGGCATAAGCTAAAGCCTTGGGAAGATAGTTGTGAAACAATAAAAAGCTTAAATAATTCTTTTATTACTGCAACTTTGTCGAATGGACATATAGAGCTTCAAAAGAATCTTCTTAAAAATGCTAAATTAGACATAGATTTTATATTTTCAGCAGAACATTTTAAGAAATACAAACCAGAGAAAATAGTATATTTAGGTTCAGCAAATTATTTAAACTTAAAAACTACAGAATGTGCTTTAGTAGCTTCTCATAAAAGTGACTTGCAAGCAGCTTCTAGGGTAGGGTACAAAACAATATTTGTCTCAAGAGTAGATGAATATGGACAATATAGAGAAAAGTTTTCACAAAGTAATTTTAAAGCTGACATAAATCTTAATTCTTTTAAAAAAATAAAAGAAATATTCTTATAAGCATTTAGGATGGATATAAAAGGCTTAGAGTCTGAGCTGACATTGCTAATTTATTGTTATTCTTAATCTCTATATCGACTTTGCTTTTAAGCATGACTCCATTTTTATAATCATATGCGTCAAGTAATGAGATACTTCCTCTTACATGGCTATCGCATATAACAGGAGAAATAAATCTAATTTTTTCTGAACCATAATTTAGAATTAGTGATAGGTCTTGACATTCCCATACTTCGTAAAAAAATTTTGGTAATAAAGATAAAGTAAGATATCCATGAGCTATGGTTTTTTTGAAAGGACTGTTAATTTTAGCTTTATTTCTATCTGTGTGTATCCATTGAAAATCTTCTGTAGCTTGTGCAAATTTATTAATTTTATCTTGATCAATAAATACCCAATCACTAAAACCTAAATGAGTGCCTATCAATTCTTTAAATTGATTTATATTTTTTATTATTTTTTTTCTCATAAAAAAATATTAACATTATTAAATAAAAATGTTAATTTTAGTTTATGGATAAGAATTTAAAATTCCTTGTAACTAGAAAAGGTGCAACTGAACCTCCGTTTTCTGGAGAATATAACAATAATAAGGAAGAAGGTTTTTATAATTGTGTTAATTGTGGAACAATGCTTTTCTCTTCCAAACATAAATTTGACTCAGGAACAGGCTGGCCATCGTTCTATAATATTGTATCTAAATCATGTATTAAAGAAAAGAATGACAAAAGTCACGGTATGACTAGAACAGAAGTTCAATGTTCTAAATGCAATTCTCATTTAGGCCATGTATTTAACGACGGTCCTTTGCCTACTGGTCTAAGGTATTGTATAAATTCTGTAGCTTTAAGTTTTAAAAAATCTACTTAATTAAAAATATTATCTTTATAAAAATTATTGCATATTAGCCATTCTAACCATTTTTTTTCAATAATAAGACTAGCTTTATAGTCACATATTGAGCCTTCAAATATGCTAGATAGTATAGCTTGAAATGGCATAATGTTAGACTTATGTTTAGCATGAGTTTTTGCATTAAAATAAATGAATGTGTTAGTAAATGCTTCATCCCAATCTATCTTCTTCTTCATTATTGTTTTTCTATTATCTATATTTTGGTTAATTAATTTATAATTTAGAGCTTTTTCATATGAAAGGAATCTTTTAACTAATAATATTTCTAAAGTTTCTTTATACCCCATTAATCTAATAAGTCTTTGAATAGACCCAAATAAAGGCATCAATCCTTTATTTACTTCATCAAATTTAAAATAAGTATTTTTATCGGCTTTAATAAAATTACAAGATAAAGCAATTTCAAGTGCAGGACCTCTTACTAAATTTTTTACAGATGAAGTATAAAAAATAACACTATTTTCTATCGTATTCGTTATAGATTGGAAAAGGGTTAGTAAATTTTTAATTTCATTCTTTTTGTTTTTTTTAGATGCTATATTGTGCATAGATATTTCAGTATTGAAGTTTCCGTATATATTTATTTTTTCATATTTTTTTTTATCTAACTCTATTAACAGATCCAAAAAATTTTCAAGATTCTTAATTTCAAAGTTTTCACCGGATACTTTTAAAGAAGAACTTTTTTTACAAAATTTAAATTTAGCAGGAGTCACTTATACTCTTTCTATTATAGTAGCAGTTCCCATTCCTGCTCCTACACAAAGAGTAATTAAAGCGGTACAAAGTTGTCTTCTTTCTAACTCATCTAAAACTGTTCCCAATAACATGGCTCCAGTTGCGCCTAGTGGATGACCCATAGCTATAGAACCTCCATTAACATTTACTTTATTTTCACTTATATTTAGAACATCCATATACCTTAATACTACTGCAGCAAAAGCTTCATTAACTTCAAACAAATCAATGTCTTTTACATTCATATTATTTCTTATTAAAACTTTTTTAGTTGAATGTTCGGGGCCAGTAAGCATAATTGTAGGTTCAGTACCAATAGAAGTAAACCCAATAATCCTAGCCCTAGGAGTCAAATCTAATTTCTTACCTATTTCTTTATTCCCAATAAGTACAGCTGCTGCCCCATCAACTATTCCTGAAGAATTACCTGCGTGATGTACATGATTAATTTTACTGCACTCAGGATATTTCATGAGTGCAATATCATCAAATCCTACACCTTTTCCAATATTTCTAAAAGAAGGTTCTAGAGAACCTAGTGTTTCAATAGACGTATCTTCTCTTATCAATTCATCATAGTCCAACATAAGTTCGCCATTTAGATCTTCAATTTTTAGTATGCTTTTCTTGAAGTAGTTTTTTTTCCATGCATTAAATGCTTTTTTATGGGAATTAACAGCATATAAGTCAACATCATTTCTAGAGTAGTTATACTTGGTTGCCAAAAGATCTGCAGAAATACCTTGTGGCACAAAATAAGTTTTTAAAGCTATAGATGGATCTGTCATCCAAGATCCTCCAGCACTTCCCATCGGTACTCTAGACATAGACTCAATTCCACCACCTATGGTGAGATCAGATTGTCCACTAATAACTTGAGCTGCAGCAATATTACAAGCTTCTAATCCAGAGGCACAGAATCTATCTATTTGTGTTCCAGGAACTGACTGATTGTATTCAGCATCTAATACTGAAATTCTAGCTATGTCAGCACCTTGTTCTTTAACTGGATGAACACAACCTAAGATAACATCATCAACAAAACTAGTGTCTAAGGAATTCCTGCTTTTTAATTCTCTTAATGTCTTGGATGCTAGTTTGACTGGAGAAATCTGATGCAACAAGCCTGTTTTTTTTCCTTTTCCTCTAGGAGATCTGACTGCATCATATATAAAAGCATCTTTCATAGTTTCCACCGTTTATTCAAAGATTCCTACTAATTATTTCTTTCATTACTTCATTAGTTCCACCATAAATTCTTTGTACTCTGCTATCAGTAAATGCTCTTGCAATAGGATATTCTTGCATATAACCATAACCCCCATGGAGTTGAAGGCACTGGTCTAAGACCTTAAACTGTAACTCTGTAGTCCATAGTTTTGCCATAGCGCCATCTTCTGCAGAAAAATTATCATTAATATGTTCTTTTATGCACCTGTCTAAGTAAGCTCTTGCAACATTTAATTCAGTTTTTAGCGCTGCTAAAATAAATTTAGTATTTTGAAAATCAATTATCTTTTTTCCAAAGGCTTCTCTTTCCCTAGTATAAGTTATTGTCCAATCAAACGCAGCTTGAGCTGCGGCAATAGCAGTAATAGCAATTGAAAGACGTTCCTGGGGTAATTCATCCATCAACTGAGAAAAACCTTGTCCTTTTTCTCCCATTATATTTTCAATAGGTAATGATATATCTTCAAAAAATAATTCTGAGGTATCCTGGGCTTTCATACCAATTTTTTTTAGATTCTTTCCTCTTTTAAAGCCATCTCTATTGGATTCACATAAAATTATTGAAATACCTTTTGCTCTTTTTGAAATATCTGTTTTAGCAACTACTAGTACTAAATTAGCATTTTGTCCATTTGTTATAAAAGTTTTTGAACCATTAAGTTTAACTTTATTTCCTTCAATTAAAGCTCTTGTTTTAATATTTTGCAGGTCTGAACCTGTACCTGGTTCAGTCATCGCAATAGCGGTAATGGTTTCGCCTTTTAACATACTAGGAAGTATCTTTCTTTTTTGTTCTTCATTACAATAATTTATTATATAAGGTGCTACAATATCAGAATGCACTGTGAAACCAGGTCCACTAGCACCAGCTTTTGCTAATTCTTCTGTTACAATAACATTAAATCTAAAGTCTCCATTGATACCACCGTATTCTTTAGGAATACCAGGACAAAGAATGCCTTTTTCCCCAGCCTCGAGCCATACATATTTTGGTACAACTCCTTTATTTTCCCATTCATAATGGTTAGGAACAATTTCTTTTTTTATAAATTTAGCCACTGTATCTCTAAAGTGCTCTTGTTCTTCTGTAAAAATTTTTCTAGCAAACATAATATGATAAATAATAGATATTTAGTTTTTTGTAAATAAAAGACTAAATCATGAAATCATTATATAATTTTCGCATTCCTAATATCCATCTATCAGTATCAGTTGCTTTTATCTTTATATATTTTCTAACTATTTCATGAGGAGTAATCAAGAACTTACCCTTACTCATTTCATTTATAGTAAGTTTAGCAACCTCATCTGCCTTAAGCATCCCATTGATTCCTGCAACACCTCCATTCTTCATTTTTTCAGTCATAGGGGTCAAAACACCTTGCGGGCATAATAAACTTACACCTATATTTTTTTCTCCATAGGTAATTGCTAACCATTCTGCAAAACCAACAGCAGCATGTTTGGTGGTTGAATAAGTTGCTGATCCAACTTGTGACAATAGTCCTGCAGCTGAAGCAGTTATTAAAAACCAACCTTCATTATGGAGTAACATCTTTGGAATACAATACCTTGCCAAAATAGTATGTTGTAAAAGATTAATTTTAATTACTTCAAGCCAATGATTCTCGGATGCAGTGGCATCATCATCCCTTGCAATTCCTGCATTACAGCAGACTAAATCAAGTTTATTATATTTTCCATAAATTTTATCCAGTGCATTATATAAATCTTTCTGTTTTCCTACATTAGAAGCAAAAAAATCTGCTTTTGAGTTAATATTTTTTTTTATATCTATATTAATAACCGCTTTTGCTTTTCTTTTAACTAATTCATTTATCAATGCTAATCCTATTCCGCTAGAACCTCCAGTAACTAAGCAAACTTTATCTTTTGGATCAAAGCCTGTAAGATTAGCATATGCTTTATCATTGGGCATAAAATTCCTTTCATGTTAATAATAATATAACACAATTATAATAAGGATTCTAATGAGGATTAATGAGAAAATTTATAAAACTATCTGGTACCAAAAAGCTGAAGACTGTGTCTTTATAATAGATCAAACTAAGCTTCCATTTGAGACAATAATTACTAAACTTTTTTGTTTAGATGATGTTTTAAAAGCTATCAATACTATGCAAGTCAGAGGCGCCCCTCTGATTGGAGCTACAGCTGCTTTTGGTTTATATTTAGCCTATAAAGACACACCAAGTGAAGCAAACTTAATAGATGCAGCAAATAAAATTAAAAACACAAGACCCACGGCCATCAATTTATTTTGGGCGATAGAGACGGTAATTAATAAAATTGATTTCTCTGAAGAGTCCAGTAAAATTAAAGAAAGGTTATTGTTTGAAGCTTTGGAAATTTGTGATCAAGACATAAATTCCTGTAAGAAAATAGGAGTGTATGGACTAGAACTTATAAAAAAAGCATGCAAGAATAAGAAAATAAATATTCTCACTCATTGTAATGCAGGTTGGTTAGCTACGATAGATTGGGGAACAGCTACAGCGCCAATCTATTTTGCAAAAGATAATAATATAGATGTACATGTATGGGTAGATGAGACAAGACCAAGAAACCAAGGAGCTCTGTTAACAAGTTTTGAATTAAATAATGAAAAAGTCTCAAATACTATAATAACCGATAATGCAGGAGGTCTGTTAATGCAAAGAGGAAAAGTGGATTTGTGTATAACGGGAGCAGACCGTGTTTTAAAAAATGGTTATGTAATTAATAAGGTTGGAACTTATTTGAAAGCAATAGCAGCAAAAGAAAATAATATACCTTTTTATGTTGCAATTCCTTCTTCCACCATAGATTGGGAAACAGAAGATTATAGAAAAGTTATAATAGAGGAAAGAGACAGAGAAGAACTAAATAAAATTAAGGGATTAGACTCTGAGGGAAAAATAAACACAATAGATATATATCCAGAGGGTAGTAATATATATAATCCTGCTTTTGATATAACTCCAAATAATCTTATTACTGCTTTAATAACTGACAAAGGTATTATAAAAGCTGAAACTGAGGCATTAAAGAAACTTAAAAATGAATGAACTTTCTAGAAGAAAACAAATAGTAAACTTTTCAAAATTATTGGTAGAATATAAATTATCACCTATTAGATCTGGAAATATATCCTTAAGACATAAAAGAAGAGATTTAGCAGGCTTATTAATATCACCATCAGGAAAGAAAAATTGTTTATTAAAAGTCAACGATGTAGTTTTTGTTGATCAAAAAGGAAACTATGATACGAAACTTTTGAAACCATCTTCTGAGTTACAATTTCATTTAGATATCTATAGTAAATTTCCATGTAATGCAATAGTCCATTCCCATTCTAAGTATGCAGTAATTCTATCTTGTCTTTACAAAAGAATTCCTTCCTTCCATTACATGGTAGCTTTAGCAGGAGGAAAAGATATTAAAACAGCAGATTATGCTTTATATGGAAGTAATCAATTATCAAGTAATATAATAAAATCTCTAAGAAATAGGAAGGCTTGTTTAATTTCTAATCATGGTCAGGTTTGTATAGGAGAAACTTTAGAAGAAGCTTTTGAATTATCTCAAGAGGTTGAACTATTATGTGAATACTATTATAAATGCAAATTAATAGGAAAACCCAAAATATTGAACAGTCTTGAAATGGATAGGGTATTAGGGAAAATTAATAACTATAAAGCAACATAATAATTTACGCGAAAAAGAATTAATTAAAAGCGGTGCCCCATACTGGTTACGCTCCAGTGGCTCAGCCTTACCAAGGTTGTATTTTACTATTAAACTAATGGGGCATTTTAATTAGATTATACTTGTAGTAAATTAGAAATCAATATTTTAGGTATTATGATTGAAAATTTAAAAAATTATATGTCTATCTGGCTTGCTACCATGTCAATAATAATTTTTTTTACTACATGCAAAAGTATAGCCTTTGAAACAGCTGCACTAAAAGCTAGCATTCTTAATTGTTATGGTTTTTTTTTAGAAAAGGATAAGATTCTAGAAAATAATGAAGAATTTAAAAATTTAATGAATACCATTAGAAAACTTAAAAAGATATCAATATTTAATAGTTTAAATAAAAAAAAATATATTGATGAAGGAAAAATTAAAGCAAAAAAAACAAATAGTGACGAAAATATTTATTATATTTTCCTTGGATGCAAGAAAGACGTTAATGCTTTAAGAAAAATATTTCTCAATTGATAGATTAATTATTTATTTATTTTGTACTTAATAGTATAATTATTATTTTAATCAGTAAGGGGAAAAATATGAAAATTATAAAAATATTAACTATATATTTATTGCTTAGTAATTTTGCTTTAGCAGATAAAATGACATGGAAATATGGTGGAGACTGGACAAAGACAACAGTAATTCAAAACGGAGACTTTATGAGTATGGCTGGATCATTTGTAGGAACAAATGTGATGAAGATGGGTGATAAAGAAATGAGAACTAATTTTGTGTGCACAGGTTTATATCAAACTAAACCAGCTGCTATGTTAATGGGGTCTTGTAATATGAAGTTAGCAGGAACAAATGAGTTTTGGATTTTAAATTGGAACTGTACTACTAGTGGAACCGGAGAAGAAAAATGTAAAGGAAATGCTGCAGGTGGTACCGGAAGGTTTGAAGGAGTTACAGGTTCGATGGAATGGATTGATATTGCCGGTTTTGGAGAAGGCAAAGGAACTTTTAATCTAAAAAATTAAGCCTTTTTAAGAGTTGAGCTTTAATGGCTCAACTCAAATTAAAACTTAACTAAAAACTTTTAATTAAATATCTCAAAGCTTACTTTTTTAACTTTACTATTTTCCGTATTGACAAAGATAATTATTTTATTTTTGCTATAATATGAGTATTCTAATAATTGTCTTCTGGTATAAATCTTTTCTAAAGAATAAGACAGGCTGCTTTTTACTTCAGCCAAATAATAGATTCCATCTTTTTCAACTAAAAAGTCAGGTCTTGTAGTGAATTCTTTTTTTTATTATTTTCATATAAATAATTAAATTGGTAAAACTGTTCTTTAACTATTCTATAATTATATGTCATTAACAGCTTTAGCTTTTATTTCAGATAACTTTCCTTTTCTTTTAAGAAAAAAAAGACAATCTTTTTATTTAAATCTCTTAGTTTCCACCCTATAAACATAAAGATAATAGAAATAAAATTAAATAAAATTCTGTCATTATTAGGAATAGAATTATAAACTATTAGTATAATTTTACTCAATTATAATATTTTAAAATATTGTGCATGAATCAATCTTGAAAAGAAACTCTAAACAAATAAAAGTTTCAGTTATAATACCAACATATAATAGAGAAAAATATCTTAATAGGTGTATTTCTTCTGTTCTTAAACAAACTTATTCTGTTGATGAAGTAATTCTTATTAATAACAATTCAAATGATAATACTATTAACCTTGTAAAAAGAGAATATCCTTATATTAAAATATATAATGAAAAAAAAAGAGGAGTTAGCTCGGCACGTAACCTCGGAATTAGAAAATCTAGTAATCAATGGATAGCCTTTTTAGATTCTGATGATGAATGGAAAAGTAGTAAGATTGAAAAACAAGTTTCTAGACTTCTGAAGTATGGTAACAAATATAAAATAATACATACCAATGAGATATGGGTTAAGAATGGTAAATACTTTAATCAAAAATTTAAGCACAAAAAAAAAGAAGGATATTTATTTAATGATTGCTTGAATATATGTAAAATTTCTCCTTCTAGTGTTTTAATGAATAAGTCTCTATTTTTAAAATATGGACTTTTTGATAACAGGTTGATGGTATGTGAGGATTATGAGTTATGGCTAAGAATTACAAGTAAAGTTCTAGTAGGATACTTAGATGAGCCCTTAGTAATAAAATATGGAGGACATGAAGGACAATTATCCAAAAAATATTGGGGTATGGACAGATTTAGAGTAAAAGCTTTAGAAGAACTTATTCTGAAATATAATCTAAATGTTGACCAAAAATATTGGGCGATAGAAACGTTACTAAAAAAAATTAGAATCCTTATAGTTGGTGCTAAGAAAAGAAAAAATTTAAAATTATTTAACTACTACAGAAATAAAGAAAGATATTGGAAAAAAATAATCTTATAAATAAAGAAAAACCACAATATAGGTTTGTCGTAGCTTATGAAAATGAGGCTAGTGGTATAATTTATTACTACAAATTAAAAATTTGCGATTTTAAACCTAATATATTTAAGTGTTATAAAAATAAAGAACAAAATATATGGTTAGTAATTACTAATAGAGGAAACATTAATATGGCTGCAGGAGTAACATATTTGAGAATGATAAGCCCAGAGAATGCTAAAAGTATATGGATAAATATAGGAATAGCTGGACACTATAATCATAAAATTGGAACAATACATAATATTAAGAAGGTTATAAACTCCAGAAATGAAAAAGAGGTTTTTTATACTAATTCAATTATAAATGATGGAATTAATAATGCTATAGCATATAATGTTGAAGTAGAAGAGAGAAATTTTAAAGAAAAATTTTATATTTATGAAATGGAAGCTTTGGGATTTATAAAAACTACAGAAAGGTTTTGTGTTAGAGAATTAATATGTATTTTAAAAATAATTTCTGATAACAAATTTAGACAGCCAGATGATTATATAAGAACATCAATTAATTTAATAAAAAAAAATATTGAAAAAATAGATAGAATTTTAGCTAAATATTTTCTTTTGGCTAAAGAAATAAAAAATAATGATAACAAGCTTATTGAAGTTATAGAGAACAGGTTTCATTTAACTTTTACTAACAAAGTGAGAATGAAAGTAATTTTATCTAAGGTGGTTGCTTTAAAAAATGATCATTATGTAATGCAAAAAATTCAAGAATCAAAAAACCTAAAAGAATTGTTTATAATATTGGAAAGAATAATATCAGAAAAAAGAATAAGCGTTTAGTATGAAAAAATTAATATATATAGAAAAAGAAATTCACAATAATAAGAGAGTAACTGATTTTATCAGTAGGTTTTCAAACGTAGATATTATTTATATTGATAAATATACAGAGGTTTTTAACAAAAAGAACCAAAATTTTAAATTACAAAAGAAAAATCCCGCAATAATTCTTGCTAGAAAATATAAAAACTTTTTAAAGGAAATTCCTAGTAAGTATTCTATAGGGAATAGGGTAAATTATTATTTTTCATATATGTATAATTGTTTATTCGATTGCAAATACTGTTTTTTGCAAGGCCTTTATAATTCAGCAAATTATGTGATATTTATAAACTACGAAGACTATTTTGAGGAAATAAAAAATCTAACAGAAAGGTTTAGTAATGAAAAATTAACAATATTTTCTGGATATGACTGTGATTCTTTAGCTTATGACTCTCATACAGGATTTGTTGAGAAAGCACTGAATTTTTTTTTAGAAAATAAAAATTTTGATTTAGAACTTCGTACTAAGAGCACATTTATCAAACCCTTAATTAGAAAAAGTATAACTAATGTAATAGTAGCTTACAGTTTTACACCTAGCAACTTTTCAAAAGCTTATGAGAAAGGTGTACCTTCAGTAGAAAAAAGGATGTCTTCTATAAAAAAGTTGGTAGAACTAGGATGGAAAATAGGTTTAAGGTTTGATCCATTTATTGTTTATGAAGGATGGGAAAGAGATTACAAAGAATTATTTAATAAATTATTTAAATTAATTCCTAAAAATTTAATGCATTCTGTTACTTATGGAAATTTACGTTATCCTACATCACATTTCAAAAAAATATATAAAAATAATACGGATGAAGAACTCTTTTTCAATTTAAAAAATAATAATATGATGTACGAGGACATTCACAAGGAAAGAATATCGAACTTTTGTAAAGAACAATTAATGAAATACATAGAAAAAAAGAAAATTTTTCAGAATTATTAACATGAAACAAATAATCATAACAGGAGCGTCAAAAGGGATCGGAAAAGCTACAGCACTAAAGTTACTAAGTGAAAATTATCAGGTAATTGGCATATCAAGAACACATAGTATAAAAGATAAAAATTATTTGGCTATTTATCAGAATATAGAATATTTAGATGAATTATCTGACAGTATAAAGACTATTCTTAAAAAAAATAAAAATATAGTTGCTTTGATAAGTAATGCTGGTGAGGGAGTTTTTGATAACTTGGAAAATATATCTGAGAAGGTGATTAAGAACTACCTTAATCTAAATTTAATAGCACATATGATAATATCAAAAAACCTTGTTACATACTTTAAAAAAAAAAAGAGAGGATATTTTATATTTTTAGGATCTGAAGCTGCAATTAATGGAGGAGCAAAAGCGACACTATATAGTACAGCTAAACATGGACTTTTTGGTTTTGTTAAATCCCTGAGATTAGAGTGTAATAAAATTGGAATAAGGGTATCAATAATTAATGCAGGAATGGTGCGTACTAATTTTTTTAGAAAACTAAAATTTAAGCCAGGAAAAAGAAACGATAACGCTATAAGATCAGGTGATATTGCATCTATAATTAGCTATTTACTAAGCACTAGTCAAAATATTAATATATCTGATATTAATTTATCGCCCTTGAAAAAGGTGGTTGATTTTAAGAAAGATAAAATTTAAATTTTTATTGGCATATTAATTGCTTCTTAGGTATTTAAAATGTTAATATTTTGACATTAGAAAGGATGTGCTATTATGGCAGATGCTACAATGGCTGAAGAGAATGAAAGCAATAAAAACGCGCAAGAAACTTTTGAGAATCTCACTGGC
>MDTB01203510.1_pt1 | contig 33993 bp, 31 predicted proteins | sample 811161 | NCBI WGS metagenome assembly MDTB01 (sample SAMN05326650, study PRJNA326480) | marine metagenome | isolation source: seawater | place: Mediterranean Sea | collected 2009 | reverse complement strand
GATTGAAACAGCTTTATATTAAATATTAATTTTCTTTTAAAATATTGATTTTTTATTTATTCTTTAGTAAGTGAAAATTGAACCTGATAAATCTCTTCTATTAATAATTGATGTTCAAGAAAAGTTGATAGACCATATATATGGTAGAAACATTATTGTTGAGAATATAAAAATATTAGTTAAGACTTTTAGTGTGCTCAATTTTCCAATTATTCTCAGTGAGCAGTATCCTAATGGCTTAGGAAAAACGATAGATGATATATTAATTAATAAACCTAATTCAGATAATTTTTTTTCATTCGAGAAGATTACTTTCTCATGTTTTCCAAATGATTCATTTAAGAAACTTTTAAGTAAATTAAAAAAAAAACAAATAATAATTTGTGGACTTGAAACACATATATGCGTTTTACAAACTGCATTAGATCTATTAAAAAATAATTTTGAAGTTTTTATTGTTAATGAAGCCGTTGGTTCAAGAAAGAAAGATGACTTTATTCTTGGTATAAAAAGATTAAGACAATGCGGTGCACAGATTTTAAATAATGAAATGGTTATGTTTGAATTATTGAAAGATTCTAAACATAACCATTTTAAATTTTTATCTAAAATTATTAAATAGTAATTAAACTGAATAGTACATTTTAAACTCAACTGGATGAGGTGAATGTTCTAATTGAATAACTTCATCCATTTTCAAAGAAATGTATGAATCTATTAAACCATCAGAAAAAACATTACCAGCTTTAAGAAAATCTCTATCAGCGTTTAAAGAATTTAATGCATCTCGCAAGCTTCCACATACTGTAGGTATCCCCTCTAATTCAGCTGGTTCAAGATCATATAAATCTTTATCTGTTGCATCACCAGGATGAATCTTATTTTTTATACCATCTAAACCTGCCATCAGCATTGCTGCAAATGTAAAATAAGGATTTCCTGAAGCATCACCGAATCTAACTTCAACTCTTTTCCCATTTGCACTATTAGAATAAGGTATTCTGCATGAAGCGGATCTATTTCTAGATGAATAAGCCAAAAGAACAGGTGCTTCAAAACCTGGAACTAATCTTTTGTAACTATTTGTAGATGCATTTGAAAAAGCATTTATAGCTCTAGCGTGTTTTATAATACCGCCTATATAGTGAAGACATGTTTCAGATAATCCTGAATAACCATCTCCAGCAAATAAAGGTTTATTCTGATTCCAAATTGATTGATGCACATGCATACCTGATCCATTATCGTTATAAACAGGTTTAGGCATGAAAGTAGCTGTTTTACCATAAGCTTGGGCAACCATGTGAACACAATATTTATAAATTTGGAGATGATCAGCACTTGTAACAAGCGTATTAAATTTTACTCCTAATTCATGCTGTGATGGAGCTACTTCATGATGATGCTTTTCCATATCAAGTCCCATTTCCATCATTGTAGATACCATTTCTGCACGAATATCTGTTGCTGAATCCACTGGAGGGACAGGAAAATAACCACCTTTATCTTTTGGTCTATGTCCCATATTGCCACCTTCCATTTCAACTCCAGTATTATAGGCACCTTCTTCAGAATCAATGCTATAAAATGTATATTCTTGATTAGTAGAGAATTTTACATCATCAAACAAAAAAAATTCAGCTTCTGGACCAAAGTAAGTTTTATCTCCAATTCCAGAATCAGCAAGAAATTTTTCTGCTTTTTTTGCAGTACTTCTAGGATCAAGTTCGTAAGGCTTTCCATCAGCTGGTTCTATAACATCACAAAACAAAATTAATTGAGGCTGTGCAGTAAATGGATCCATTACAGCAGTTGAAGGGTCTGGCATTAAAATCATATCAGATTCATTTATATTTTTCCAACCTGCGATTGAAGAACCGTCAAACATAATACCATCTTTAAATGTTGATTCATCTATCGTATTTACTGTTTGTGCCGTATGTTGCCATTTACCTTTCGTATCGGTAAATCTTAAATCGACGTATTTTACTTCTTTTTCTTTAAGTGTTTTTAAAACTTTTTCTACAGACATAATAAACTCCTTTTTTAAAATTAAATTGCGTCTTTTCCAGATTCTCCAGTTCTAATTCTTATAATTTCTTTAACATCATAAATAAAAATTTTCCCATCTCCTATTCTTCCAGTTTGAGCTTTAGATTTAATTGCATTTATTGCATCATCAAGTAGTTGATCTTCAATAATTAGCTCAATTTTAATTTTAGGAAGAAAGTCAACTGCATATTCGGCTCCTCTATAAAGTTCCGTATGGCCTCTCTGTCTTCCATAACCTTTGACCTCAGAAACTGTAAGACCTAAAACGCCTATTTGGTTTAACTCGTCTTTGACTTCATCAAGTTTAAAAGGTTTAATTATTGCTTCAATTTTTTTCATAACAATAATCATGCAGGAATTGTGCCAATATTTTATTCTAGGCAATGTAGAGGCTTTTGAAAATTTTTTTTTATTTTTTATAAAATTTGCCTAAATTTTATACATCTTAAGATTAAAATCTATTCATTCATAAATTCTTTAATTAAATAAATAGCTTTTTCTAGGTTTTCAATCTTACTTGCATAAGATAATCTCAGAAAACCTTCTCCTTTTTCTCCAAATGAAGAACCGGGTACAGTAGCTAAAAACTTTTTTTCAAGAAGGTCATGTGATATTTGCTTTGAATTATAATTCTCTTTAATAATTTTTGGAAAGACATAAAAAGCTCCTCCAGGATTAACACATTGTATATTATTTATTTTATTTAATTCATTAACCATAAAATTTTTTCTTTTTTGAAATTCTTTTATCATTATTTCAACCGCTACTTGTGAACCTTCCAAAGCCTCAATTCCTGCAATTTGAGTTGCGGTATTTACACATGAATGACAATTAATTGCTAATTTTTCAGCAAATGAAAAAATTTTTTTTGGAAAAATACCATAACCTAAACGCCATCCAGTCATTGAATAAGTCTTCGACCATCCATCTAAAACAATTACTCTATCTTTTATTTGTGGATAGGATAAAAGACTTTTATGATTATTTCCATCAAATATAATTCTACTGTAAATTTCATCAGAGAGAATAAAAATATTTGGATGCTTTTGCAAACCATTTGCAAGTTTTTCAAACTCTTCTTCAGGAACAACTCCACCAGTTGGATTTCCAGGTGAATTGAAAATTATTAATTTTGTTTTTTCTGTAATAAGTGAGAGTAATTCATCTGCATCAAAAGAAAAATTTTTTTCCATTCTGTGAGGAAGTGGAACAAATTTAGCTCCTGTATAATCAATCATCGATTTATAAGCTATAAAACCAGGATCGGGTGTAATTATTTCGACACCAGGTCTGCCAAACATAAGAAGAGTATAAAAAATTATAGCTTTTGCTCCAGGTGAAATTAGTATTTCATCAGGATTTATTTCAACCCTTTTTCTTTCGTAAAAGTCTTTTGCAACTGCATTTCTCAGTTCAGGTATACCACTTGATGATGTATATCCGTGATAACCATCTTTAAGTGCCCTACACGCAGATTCTATTATATTATTAGGTGTAGGGAAGTCAGGTTGTCCAATTCCTAAATTGATTACATCATTTCCTTTATTAGCTAATTCATTTGATCTAGTCATAATAGCAAAGGCACTATCACTTCCTATCTCATACATAGATTTGTTTAAACCATCCATAGCGAGAATATAATAACAATTTTTAAATTATGCAAATTTGAAAAAAATTATAGAAGATTTTTTTTTTAGTTTTTTTTAAATAAATGTATTTGGTGACTAAAGCTTAGTTATTTAGAAAGATAGTTTATGGAATAATAAGAGGCCTTAGGTTCAGATCCTTTAAATAACCCAATTTTATTTTTTTACAATTGTGTAAAAAGTTTCTGTATTTCCAGCAGAGTAGCCTGTTTCTGGATTAAATTCTACTTTTCCTTTACCATAACCAATTACCCCCCTGTAGACTCCAGTTCCTCCCGTTATTGTGATTGTAGTATTAACAAAACCATTTTTACTAATGTCCTCTGGAGTTTGAGCAACCCCATCAACACGAGAGAAGATTTTACTACCATCATCGTAAATTCCTATTGAATAACCTGTAACTGTTCCATTTTTATTAATATAATCGCTAATACCAAAAAAATCAGTTTTGACTATTCTTAGGCCTTCGCAATTTTTTTTAGATTTATTATGATTAGTTTCTGTTTTGAAAATTCTTATTACATGACCTTCAATGTCATCAACATTTATAGATTCTTGTATAGTGTATTTTACTTCATCATTTGTAGTTGAATTAATAAACTTACATGATGCATTCAAATTAGAAGAAAACAGTAAGGTGATAATTAGAAAGATATACTTCATATTATATATATTATTATAAAAAATTATTTTGCAATGATTCATCTAGTCATAATATATTTTATAAAAATATTTGTTTAAACTATCCATAGTAAGAATATATTAACAATTTTTAAATTATGTAAATTTGAAAAAAATTATAGAAGAATTTTTTTTTTAGTTTATTTTAAGTAAATATATGTGGTGGCTATAGCTCAGTTGGTTAGAGCGCTGGTTTGTGGTACCGGAGGCCGTGGGTTCAAATCCCATTAGCCACCCCATCCAATTATAAATAAGAAAATTAGCCAATATTTTCTCAATTAATTGAATTTATTAATTATAAATATATTCTTAAATAAAAATGAAATTTTTAATTTTTTCAGATCTAGATGGTACATTTTTAAATCATAAAACATACTCGTTTGGTAAATTAAAAAAGTACATAGATGAATTAGATCTTCATTTTGAGATAATTTTTGTTTCAAGTAAAACCTATGAAGAAATCATTAAAATTAAGAGTAAATTAAATATTAATTATCCGTTTATTGTTGAGAATGGAGCGTGTATATTTTTTCCATTGGATTATTTTAAAAATAAGAAAATTAATCTCAAACTATCAAAATATAAGAATCATTTAGGTTTGAAATTAACAAAATTTGATTCAAAGAAATTAGTTAATTTGTTAGAACCTTTTAAAAGAAAATATAGATTTAGTTTTTATAATGAGTTAACAGATGAAAAAATATTTAAAATAACAAATTTAAATATTGTGGACATTAAGCTCAGTAAACTTAGGAAGTTTACAAATCCAATTTATTGGGAAGATTCAAATACAAAAAAAGAAAATTTTAAAAATGAATTAAAATTACTCAACACTAAATTTTCTATTTTTGAAGGTGGAAGATTTTTTCATGTTTTAGATAATTATGATAAAGGTTTAGCATTGGAAAAATTCTTAAAGATAAAAAAGCTTTGGAATAATTCTTATACAACAATTTCTTTAGGTGATAGTGAAAATGATATACCTATGCTTGAACTTACAGATTTCGGATGTATCATAAAAACAAAAACAAATAAAAATTTAACTTTAAAGAAAAAAAATATTTTTAAAAGTGATTTAATTGCTCCAGAAGGTTGGAAAGAGTCATTGGAATATATTTTTAATAAGGAGATAAAAAAAAATTTCTGATTTTTATCAAAATGGTATTGTAGCTACTTTACATAATTTTTCAAAAAGAAAAAGTGAAGATCTCGAAAATGATATTTTAGAGTTTTCAAGATTTAGACCTATCACCCTAATTCTCCCCTCACTTTATTCTGAATTGGAAGGAAAGGCACTTCCGAAAATAATTGAGGAAATTTGTAAAATAAAATATTTGCAAAATATAGTAATAGGTTTGGATAAAGCTGACGAAAAAGAATTTTTATTGGCAAAAAAGTTTTTTGCAAAGCTTCCACAAAAACATGAAATATTATGGAATGATGGGCCTAATCTTAAAAAGCTTGATAAAAAACTTCTTAATAATAATTTAGCTCCACAAGAAATGGGTAAGGGGAGAAATGTTTGGTACTGTATGGGATATATTCTAGCTCTTGGAAATACAGAAGCAGTAGCTCTTCATGATTGTGATATTGTTACATATAATAAAGATTTGTTATCTCGATTAGTTTATCCGGTTGCAAATCCAAAGTTTAACTTTGATTTTTGTAAAGGATACTACCCTAGAATTTCTGGAAATAAAGTCAAAGGAAGAGTATCAAGATTACTTGTAACACCTTTATTAAGAGCTTTAGAAAAAACAATTGGGAATAATGAGTTTATTTCTTTTATTGATTCTTTTCGATATCCATTAGCAGGAGAGTTCTCATTTAGAAGAAGAGTGTTAAAAGATATTAGAATTCCCTATGACTGGGGTCTAGAGATTGGAGTTTTGTCAGAAATGTTTAGAAACTATGCTGGAAATAGATTATGTCAAGTAGATATTGCAGACAACTATGATCATAAGCATCAAGATATTTCTATTGACGACAAGAACACAGGTTTATCAAAAATGTCTATTGATATTACCAAAGTTCTTATCAGAAAGCTTGCCTCCCAAGGTGAAATATTTTCAATGTCAATTTTTAGATCTTTAAAGGCAACATATTTTCGTGAGGCATTAGATTTTGTTCAAATTTACAAAAAAGATGCAATGATGAATTCTTTTGAAATTGATGTGCATGAAGAAGAAACTGCCGTTGAACTATTTGCAAGAAATATAATGGAAGCTGGGCAGGTTTTTTTAGATTCTCCAATGGAATCTCCTAACATACCGACATGGAATAGAGTTGATACAGCATTTCCTAGTTTTCTAGATGAATTAAAACTAGCTGTAGAGTTAGATAATAAAGGCTAATTTTTTCATGAACAAACTAGACTCTAATACCTTAAAAATTCTTTTGAGTAGTATTTATAATAAGCTACCTAAAAAAGAATTAGAAAAGCTATCAAAAGAAATTGAACTGATTTTTTTTAAAACTAGTGTGAAAAAAAAAAAATACGAAAACTTATGGGATGAAGAAGATTTTTTTTTAATTACCTATGCAGACTCAATAATAAAAAAAAACCAGAAAAACTTTAAAACTCTGAGTTTATTTCTTAATAAGTTTTGTAAAGAATTTAATTTCTTACATATACTTCCTTTTTTTCCATCTTCATCAGATGACGGCTTTGCTATTATCGATTATAAAAAAATTGATAATGAGCACGGAAATTGGAAAGATTTTAAAGAAATTTCATTAAACTTTAAAATTATGACTGACTTAGTAATTAATCATTGTTCATCTTCTAATTATCTATTTAAAAACTTTCTAAAAAACTCCGAACCAGGATGTGATTATTTTTTTTCAAGTAAAAAAAAATTTAATGGCTTATCCAAAGTTGTAAGACCAAGAACATCTAAATTATTAAAAGAAATTAAAATAAATGGTTCAAAAGGTTATGTTTGGTGTACTTTTAGTCATGATCAAATAGATTTTAACTTTAAAAATCCAAAAGTTTTAATATTTTTTCTTAAGATTATTAAATTTTATATAGATAATGGAGCAACAGCATTAAGATTAGATGCAGTTGCTTTTATTTGGAAAGAGATTGGAACAAATTGTATTAATCTTCCTGAAACTCATAGTATAATTAGATTAATCAGACTGTTAATCGAAAAATATTCATCAAATTCAATTATTATTACTGAAACAAATATCCCAAGTAATGAAAATTTAAGTTATTTTGGAAATAATAATGAAGCTCATTGTATTTATAATTTTTCATTAGCTCCATTACTTATACATTCTATAGTTTCTGGAAATAGTTTTTATTTAAAAAAGTGGTCAAGAAGTATGCCTCCTGCACAAACTGGGAATGCTTATCTTAACTTTTTATCTACTCATGATGGAATTGGTATGCGGCCCTTGGAGGGAATTATTCCTGATAATGAATTAAACATATTTTTTCATACACTTAAAAAGTCAGGAGCCTTTCTTTCTTATAGAACATCAAAAAAAAAAGAAAATGTTTACGAAGTGAACACAACACTATTAGATGCTTTTTCCCAAACTTATGACGGAAAAGATAATTATAAAGTAAAAAGATTTTTATTATCTCATGAAATATTATTTTCAATGGAAGGTATTCCAGCAGTTTATTTTCAAAATTTAATTGGTTCCACTAATGATTTAAAAAAATTAAAAAAAACTAAATCTTATCGAGCCGTTAATAGAAAAAATTGGGATTTCAATCAACTTATAAAAAAGCTCAATACTTCTTCGACAATTAATAAAAAAATATATACATCATTATTAAAATTAATTTTAATTAGAAAAAAACAACCTGCATTTCACCCGAATGCGACTCAGTTTACACTACAATTAGAAGATCATTTTTTTGGGATTTGGCGACAAAGCATTGACAGAAGTCAGAGTATTTTTTGCGTTAGTAATTTGACAAAATTTAAAAAAAATTTTTATCTTCATGATATTAATTTAATATCAAGAGATAAATGGTATGACATTCTTAATAGTAAGGAAATAAAAAATATTAATGGTTACATTATATTACTTCCTTATCAGAGTGTTTGGATAACAAATAAAATAGTATAATATTAATATTAATGAAAATTTTTTTGGCGAAAAAACTATTTTAATTTCAAGTTGTATTTAAGTAAAAGTGAGTAACAGTCTTAAATTATGACTTTTCTTTGATAAATGACCTTGGACCCTCAAAAATTTCTACTTTGATATTTGGATTTTGCTTCATTTTATTGATAATAATTTCTTTCGATTTTTCAGCTAATTCTTTTGATTCAAATTTATTGATTACAATACTATGTAATTCACTGACTCTAACAACTTCGATTGATATTATTCCAGGAAGCTTTTTAATTAGTTCATATTCAGCATATGCATGCATAGCGTCTGCTTCTATTTCTGAAGCAAACTTTAAATTAACTATTCTTATATACATATTAATTATACTAATACAAAAAAAAATTTAATATAGTTTTTTTATGTAGATATTTTTAAGGTTAGTTTTGGTATTAAAAATATTTAGTGTTGAATTTTAGTTTTTAAATCTAATTTGTTTTTAATGAATTGTTCATTAATGTGGTTTAGGTATGATTTGAGGCTTGATGATAATGAGGCATTTTATATGGCATCAAAATCAAAAGAGTGTATTCCTGTATTTATTTTAGATACTGGTTTTTTAAATCTAAATACCACGAGTGATTTTCATTTAAACTTTTTAAAAGAGTCTTTAAATCAGCTTTCACTAAACCTAAAAAATTATAATACTAATCTTTTTTTTTATAAGGGTGAAACTATTAAAGTTTTAAAAATGTTAATTGAAAAACACTCAATAAAAAAAATTTTTTCTAATAGAATTTTTAAAAATATTTTTTATAAAAACCTTGATATTAATATTCAAGAATTTCTGAAATCAATTAATGTTGATTGGGTTCAAACAAATCAATTTGGAATCCAACTTGATAACAGAGTAAGAGGTATGTGGTCTAAGAATTGGAATGATTTTATCTCAAAACCATTATCCAAAAATCCACTAAAAACGAATTTTATAAGAACAGAATATAATTCTTTATCAAATTTCTTAAAAACGTCTAAAAATGAAATTCAAGTTGGTGGAGAAAATATTGCTTTATCATTATTAAACTCTTTCTTAAACAAGCGTCATATTAATTACTCAAAAAAAATGTCTAGTCCCCTAACTGCAGAAGAATCTTGTTCTAGATTAAGTCCTCATATTGCATTTGGAACAATTTCTATTAAGAGAATCATAACTAATCTTAATAGAGTATTACAAGGTTCTACTGCTATTGATAAAAGGTCACTTTATGCATTTAAAAAAAGACTTGCTTGGCACTGCCATTTTATACAAAAGTTATATGATGAACCAAAAATTGAATTTTCTAACCTACATCCTTCTTATAATGGTTTGAGAGAAAATGAATTTAATGAAGAATACTTTAATAGATGGAAAGAGGGCTTAACTGGGTTTCCTTTTCTTGATGCGTGTATGCGATATTTAAATAATAAGGGTTGGTTAAATTTTAGAATGCGAGCAATGGTTGTTTCGTTTGCTTCATATCAACTTTGGTTAGATTGGAGAGTTACTTCTAAATATTTAGCCAGAGTGTTTACTGATTACGAGCCTGGCATTCACTATTCTCAAATTCAAATGCAATCAGGAACTACAGGTATTAATTCTATCAGAATTTATAATGTTGTAAAGCAATCTTATGATCAAGATCCTGAGGGAGTTTTTATAAAAAAATGGGTTCCGGAATTAAAAAAACTACCAACATATCTTGTACATGAACCATGGAGAATTAACTATTTAGAAGAAAATGAATATAATTTTTTTTTAGAGAAAAATTATATGAAGCCAATTGTGGATAACCAAAAAAAAACAAAAGAGGCAAAAGATAAAATTTGGAAAATTAAAAGATCACCTGAATCGAAAAAAATATCTATTAACATAGTTAATAGACATGCTAGTTTAAATTTTAAAAATTAAATTTTTTCTTATTTAAATGATTTTTGAAGTATAATTATAATGTAAAATTTCATTGAAAATATATGTTTTTTTAAATATCATCATTTTTTATTTATTTATTTTTAATTATTGAGTTAAATTTATGGAAGAGATTTTTGAAATCAGAGATGCATGCAAAACTTCTTTAGAGCTTCTTAAAAGTAAGGCTTTCTCTCAATATTTAGAAATTTATAAAATACAGTTTATTAAAGAATTAAAGCTAAGAGAAAATTCTGATCAAAAAGAAGAAGTTATTCATAAAATTGAATTTATAAAGTCTATTCAACCTAAAATTTTTGTTGATATTATTAAAAATGAAACTCCTTTTTCTGGGGATGCTTTGATGAAACACAGACAAAATATTAGATTTATAGATGGATGTTTTCATCATTATAGAAAAAAATCTTACACAAGATTAATTAAGTTACATGATGAAATTTTAAATTCTGAGGAAAGCGCAGAGTCAATCAAAGATAGAATTTCTAACCGAGCAAATAAATTAACTGATTTAATCCTTGAAACTAGAAGAGTATTATTAACTAAAGTTGGATTTAATGTTGGTGTAAGAAGAAGTCAGGGTCTAGAATGTCAACCAAATGTAACATGTGGTGAAATCTCAGGAAAAAATATTGATTTACCAGAGTCATATTCAAAACTCAATGAAGTTCCTTTGACTACTCACGCTGATATGAGAACAGGTATTCATTATACCACTCATGCCAATAAACGTGCTTTTCCATTTTATGCTCTTGAGCACAATCCTTATAAAAATGATAAGTTTGATTCTAATGAATATGTTGCAATACCATTTGAAGTGGGAAAATGGAACATCGTAGCATATATTCATAAATCAAGAGGATGTATAGAGATGGAACCAGGATTATTAAATTTGTTTCCATTTTCTAAAGTAAGAAAATTATCTGGTAAAAAGCCTGATGGTATCTTTATTTTTGGATGTCCTTATTCATCAATGAAAGATTTAGGTTATTTTTATGATAAAAAAAGTAATTTGTTGGTTGGATTAATACCTAATATAGATGACTGCAAATACTTTGGGTATGGTAAAAAACCAATATTAACTCTTCATAATGTACTATGTATTTTAAATGATGATATGCCTCTTCATTGTGGATGTACTAGATATGTTGTTAGATTTGATTCTAAAACTAATGAACCATATATATTTGATTCTTTTGTTAAAGCAGACGATATGGGAAGAGCTGTATTAATGAATGGAAATTCAAAAAATGATGCTATACCTTACTTTTTTGGAACAGAAACTGGGGCATTTGCATGTTTAGACGGTTTTAGCGAACATGCAAAAATGCAAATGGAAGGCAGAGAAATTGGATATAATAAACATTCTGGAACAAACGCTAGACAAATTGTTCCAGTAACCGATTATTCAGAGGTCTCAACTGGATCAGAATTAGATATTTTATTATATTTAAATAATTATGATTTAATTGATCCAGGCAGTTCGTGTATGAACGTTAATATGAATGTAGACGATGCCTTAGAGCATTTTAGGAAAGGTGCAAGAGTTGCAGCAGGAAGCACACAAACACATCGAGGAGAGGTTGAAATTAGTTATTGGGCAAATCCCTTTCCACTTTTAAAAGATAAAAATTGGATTGACTTACCTGAGCATTCAGATTTATCAGAAAAATTTAGGATTATTGAAAAAGAATTTTTTTCAAGTATAAGAAAAAGAGTAGAATCTGGAAAGATGAAGATAGGTGTTGCTCATAGTATGCTGATGGCGGGTGTTTATTCAAAAAATACTGATGATAAACTTTCTAAATGTGGATTTAATAATCGCGATTTAGTAGAACATCAAGGACCGGAAAGAGCCGCCAAAGATATGATTAACCTAATAAAAGAAGTTGCATTAGAAAAAAGAAATAAGATGGCTGATGGAGTTCAGGAAGTTGATATTACAGTTGCTACCGTTGGTGATAGTAGAACTGGTAAATCTGAGATGGCAGAAAAAATGGAAGGTGTTCTTAATATGAGTCTTATTTGAATAATTTTAATATAAATTTATATAATCATTTCGAATTATAAATTTATTAAACTGCTTGTTTATTTTTTTTATTGATATAATAGTTATCACCATAATTACTTTTTGTTAAATTATTTCATTTATAAAGGGGAGATTAAATAATGAAAATTTGTGATAGACCTGAATTTAAAAGTAAAAAACCTCCGTTGACTTTTAAAGAAAATGAAACCGTTATTGCGGCGGTAAAAAAAATGAGTAAAGATAATTTTGGTTCAGTTGTTATTGTTGATAACTCAAAAAAAGTAATAGGTATTGTTACTGAAAGAGACTTAATGAAAAAACTTTTAAATAATGGTATGAACCCCAAAACTACCAAATTAAAAGAGATTATGACATCACCCGTAAAAGTAGCTGACAAAGATGATGAGTTAGTTGGTTGGCTTAGGCAGATGTCAAATGAGAGATTCAGGCACGTGCCGGTTGTTGAAAAGTCTGGAAAATTAATAAATATTATGTCTCAGGGAGATTTTGTTTCTTACACTTGGCCAAATCTATTGTATCAAGTAAAAGAACTAGCTAAAGAGGGTTATCCAAAAGTTAACCAACTTGTTATGATTGTTGTTGGAATATTGATTTATACATTGATTACAACAGGTATGATGATTTATGGTATTAAATTCCTGTAAAGTTTTTAAAGATTAACTTCTAATATTAACTAATCATCAAAACTTAATGTCTAAATTTAATTTATTAGAAAATAAATTAGAGAATTTTAGGTTAATTTAGTTTAAACATTTTCTATGGTTTATTAGCTTTAAAAGGTTTTTTTCTTTTCGGATAACATGTAACACATATTACACATTTTCTTCCATCACATCTTCTCGCAGTGCAATGCTCTCTTCCATAAAATATAATTTGTAAATGAAGTTTGTTCCATGATTCACGAGGAAATATTTTTTTAAGATTGCGTTCTGTTTCAGTTACATTTTTGCCTTTAGTTAATCCCCATCTTTGAGCTAATCTATGAATATGTGTATCAACAGGAAAAGCAGGTTCACCAAAACCTTGAGATATTACTACACTTGCAGTTTTATGACCAACTCCAGGCAATTCTTCTAGAGCTTTAATATTATTTGGCACTTGTCCAAAATATTTATCAACTAAGATCTGAGAAAGATTTTTGATTGCTTTTGATTTTTTTGGTGCTAATCCACATGGTCGAATAATATTATAAATAGTATTTTGCTGAATATCTTTCATTTTATATGGATTATTAGCAAGAGAAAACAGTTCTGGAGTTACTTTATTGACTCTTTCGTCTGTACATTGAGCACTCAGTAAAACAGCAATAAGCAATTCAAAGTTATTACTACTATTAAGTGGTATTGGAGTATTAGGATATAATTTACTTAAATAATCTAAAATAAATTTTGCTCTTTCCTTTTTTATCATGCTAAGATTAAAATTTTTTTTAAAATTAAAGATTGAATTTTTAAAGTAACTTTTTTTTATGATATATTATTTTAGTCATTTCAATAAGTTAATGTAATTAAATAAATATATTAAAAAAATAAATATGTTTCGTTATGAAAAGTTAATTCTTTCAAAAAAAATATTGATTATTCTTTTTGGTATAATTTTGTTTTCTTTTATACAAACTATTTCACCACCAAAAGAACTATCTTCCCAAGCTTGGCTGGTATTAGGTTTACTTATTATTATGGCTTTCTGGTGGTTAACTGAAGCAATCCCATTATCTATAACTGCTCTTTTGCCATTAGTTATAATACCAATTTTTTCTGATATAAGTATTTCAGAAGTTGCAAAACCATATTCCAATCCAATTATTTATCTTTTATTAGGAGGTTTTGTCTTAGGTCTTGGTCTTCAAAGAAGTAATTTGCATAAACGACTGGCAATATTTGTTCTTCTTTATATTGGTTATCAAAGAAAGAATATTTTAGCAGGATTTATAATTTCAACGGCATTTTTGAGTATGTGGTTATCAAATACTGCAACATGTTTATTAATGTTACCAATTTGTTTATCTGTTTTGACGAAATTAGAGTCAGAACAAGACAGTCTATTCAGAAAAATATTAATCCTCTCTATTGCTTATTCTTCGTCGATTGGAGGGATGGCAACTTTAATTGGAACAGCACCTAATGCAATTTTTGCAGGATTTATGAGCGAAAATTATAACATTGATATTGATTTTTCAGATTGGATGATGTTCAGTCTCCCACTTGTTTTGTTATTAATTTTTCTTTTTTGGATTTTTGTATCTTTTTTTATTAGAAATGAAAAAATAGAAAAAATAAATAGTACAATTTTTTTAGATGAGTATAAAAAGTTAGGAAAGATAAATTTAAAAGAAAAAGTTACAATGGTTATAATATTTGTGACTATATCCTTATGGATTTTCAAAAAAAATCTTAATTCTTTTTTTGGTGTTTCTTTAACAGACTCAAGTATAGCAATATTTGGGGCACTTTTATTTTTTATTATCCCAATAAAAAGAAAATTTATATTAGACAAATCTTGGTTTAAGTATGTGCCTTGGAATATTTTGGTTCTTTTTGGTGGTGGACTTAGTTTAGCAGCCTTAATCTCTTCTACAGGTTTAGCAGGATATATTAGTAATTCGTTATATTTTTTTGGTAAGTTTGATATTTTTCTCATTATTATTTCTTTAGCACTTTTAATTTCTATTATGACTGAAATAACAAGTAATACAGCAACAACATTGTTATTTCTTCCAATAATTGTTTCATTCGCGTTAGTTCATGAGTATGATATTATTAAGATTACATTACCTGTTGTAATAGCTGCCAGTTGTGCTTTTATGATGCCAATTGCGACTCCACCAAATGCCATAGCTTTTTCAACTAATCAAATAAAAATATCTTTTATGGCTTCAATAGGTTTTTTTATGAACTTATCAGCAGTAATCTTAGCAAGTTTATGGATATATAATTTTAGTTTCTTATTAAAATATTAGTTATCAAAAACTTAAGCTAATTTTTTAACTTCAACTAGATTATCAGAAAAAGTTGGGGCATGTCCCATGTTAGCAAATTCAGCTGAGCTAATGCTATTAACGGTTCCAGAGTCATTGTGCTGTCTCCAATATCCTAATGAAGATACAATTACTCCAGGACTTACATCATCTGTAATTTTAGTAGTTCCTTGAAATGAACCTCTTTGATTATAAACTTTTACTTCTGTTCCATCTGAAATATCTCTATGTAAAGCATCAACTTTATTCATTAGAACAAATTGTCCACCTTGAACTCTTATTTTTTCCTCCATATTTGCATAACATGAATTTAAGAATGCATGACTTTTTGGAGATATGATATTTAGAGGAAACTCTTTAGCTAATTCTGGATTGCTTTCTTTAGATTCTCTTGGTGGAACATAGTCTGGAAGTTCAGGAAGTTTTTCGCCAGGTTGAGACCCTTCATACATTTGCCTAAATGGACCAGCTATAAAATTACCAACATCTTTTAATAAAAACTCACACTTTCCTGATGCAGTTGGGAAATTACCCTCTTTGTGAGGAGCTCTATTATCCTTAGTTCCTACATTTAGTCTTGCAAATCCATTATTTTTTAGATAGTTCAGATCTATACCTTCACATGCTGGTGCATTCCAATCAATATAATGTTCTAAACATTCAGTATCAGACCAAGAAAATTGTTCTTCTTTATAACCCATACTTTTTGAGAGTCTTCTAAATATTTCATAATTAGGTAATGCTTCTCCAGGCGGTTCAATGCTTTTTTCATTATAAGTTAAATATAGATGCCCCCATGATAAAATTATATCTTCATGCTCAGCACCCATTGATGCAGGTAGAACTATATCAGCATATAATGCTGTATCTGAAATAAAATGTTCAGCTGAAACAACAAAAATATCTTCTCTTTTGAGGCCAGAAATGATTTTTTCAGTTTCCGGTGCTTGAGTAACTGGGTTAGCATTCCAGCACATAAATGATTTAATAGGAATGTCATTATGAGTCTCACCAATTAAAGCCCTACCAATTTGAAGAGCATTAATAACTCTTGTGCCTTCTGGAACAAGGTCTGGCCTGCAAATGACATCAAAATTATAAGGATGCTCCCAAACTGGAAATTGAGTTATTCCACCACCAACATGTTTCCATGCCCCAGTTAATGCTGGAATACATGTCACTGCTCTGATAGTTTGACCTCCACCATGATGCCTCTCTAATGCAACACCTATTCTGATAGCAGCAGGTTGAGAAGTAGCTAATTCATAAGCAAGTTTTTCAATATCACTTTTAGAAACCCCAGTTATATCTGATGCCCAACCTGGAGTTTTAGTTTTAGAATGTTTTTTTAATTCTTCAAATCCGTTTGTATAATTTTTAACATAATCAATATCAACTAAATCATTTTGAATTATAGAGTTTATTATGGCCATCGCCAATGCACCATCTGTTCCAGGCTTTGGCATAATATGCCAGTCAGCAAGTTTTGCTGTTCTTGATTTATAAGAATCAATTACTACTACCTTTGCTCCTTTTTTTTTTGCATCTTGAACAATAGCCCAGTGATGTAAATTAGTGCTTACGCTATTACATGCCCAAATAACAATATATTTTGAATGTATGTAACTCTCTGGATCAACACCTGCAGTTGGGCCTATGGTCGTTAACCAAGCAGTACAAGAACCTTCACCACAAAATGTTCTTTCTGTTACAGTTGCCCCCATTTTATTAAAAAAAGAGTCACCACCATTTAGACCATGAACCAAACCTTGATTACCTAAATAACTATATGGAACAATAGCTTGTGGTCCATTATCTTCAATTATTTTTTTCCATTTAGTGGTAATAGTATTAATAGCTTCCGTCCAAGTTATTTGTGTGAACTTCCCTTCACCTTTTTTACCAACTCTTTTTAGAGGATATTTCAGCCTGTCTGGATGATAATGCCTTTTTTCATAATCTTTAACTTTAACGCAGAGTGTTCCTCTGGTCATTGGATGATCTTTATTTCCTTTAACGCTTAATAGCTTGTCATCTTGCACCTCATAAATCATTGCACATGTATCTGGACAATCATGAGGACAAGCACCAAAATATTCTTTCTTCTTAATTTCTCCCATGTAAACTCCCTTATATTTAGCCTATATTAGTTTTATGAATACTGAAAGTTTTTTTTAAAAAAATTAATAATTGATAAGAATTAAAAGTTATTTTTAGAATCTTTTTTTTTGATAATTTTATGTTCTTCTTGATTAAGGCCACTTTTCCAATAACTAGAAATATAAATATTTTCTTTTGGAATATTTTTGGTATTTTTAAAAAAATTTCTTAGAACTTTCATATTACTAAATTCACATGCTACCCATACAAATGGGGTAAAATTATACCATTTTATTGTAAGAACTTTTTCTAATAATTTTGTATTTTTTTTCCAAGGTTCAGGATTTATAACCCAGTGGATAATGAAATTTTTTGGTTTTTTTATTAACTGCTTATCTTCTTCAGATAAAACTTCTATTACCGCATATCCAATGTAATCATCATTCAGTGCTTCAATATTTACACTGATAGCTGGGAGTGCTGACATATCTCCAACTAAAAAAAACCATTTACAACTTAAATCAAACATACTTTTTGATCCGGGACCAGTTAGTTGAATTTCTTCTCCTAATTTAACGTTTTTTGCCCAAAGCGATGCGTAGCCAATGTCTTTATCATGTATGGCAAAATCAATATCTATTTCTTGTTCCTTGCTTCTAAATTTTCTAATTGTATAAGGTCTCATTAAAGATTTATCCTTATTTTTATCTTCAAATATAAGTTTAACGTATCCTCCAATTTCATTATCAGTAAAATCATTAAGACTACTTCCTCCAAGTGTTACTCTGATCATATTTAGAGAAATTTTTTGTTTATTTATTACCTTTAGATTTCTAATTTTTTTTTTATTCATACTTTATCCACCTTTTAAGAGTTGGTTTTGGTATGAAGATATTTGGATGAATGATTTCACAAAGTATTTTTATACTTTCTAATATATCTGGACCAGGCCTATTAAAATATTTATTTCCATCAACAATTATTTTTTCTTTTCCATTAAAAAAATTCATAAAATTATAATTTTTTTTTTTAATTTCATTTTTAGTTTTTAAAATATCATATCCACAGGGCATAAAAACTACTTTTTCAAACTTTAGATCTACAATATCCCCATTTGAAATGAACGGAGAGTGAGATCCTGACTTTGCAATTATCGAGTTTCCTCCGGCAAAAGAAACTAAATTGGGTATCCAATTTCCTGCAACCATCAGTGGATCTAACCACTCTATGCAAAGAATTTTTTTTTTCTTAATTCCAATTAATTTTTTCTGTATGCTTGTAATTTCTTTGTTTATATTTTTAATAAGTAAGTTGGAGTTATTTTTTACATTCAATTGAAGGCCAATATGTTTTATGTCTTTGATAATATCACGGAAATTATTTGGTTTTAGATCTATTAATTTAGGTTTTTTACCTAGCCAATTATTTAGGCTTTTTTTTACATCATCAAAGGAAACTGCACAAACAGAACATTGAGATTGAGTAATAATGATATCTGGATTTACTCTTTTTAATAAGTCCACTTTTACTTCATACACCGATAAACCAAGTTTAATAATTTTTTTAATATCTTTATCAATATTCAAAGATGTTTGTTTGGTTTTAATATTACTTTTAGTCAATTTAGGAAGCGCCTTAACTTTTTTTGGATAATCACATTCATGAGAAACTCCAGCTAGATTATTTAATAAACCTAATGAAACTATTATTTCAGTTGCACTGGGAATAAGACTAACTATTTTCATAATAATAAATTCATTAGTAATAGTTTAATAATATTTAAATTTTTCGATTATGAGTAATTTCAACAATTAGTAATCAATTTAATATATTTTATCCTATTATTTTCTTGATAGGAGCATCTTTTTCTTCAATTTCAAGAGAGTCGGTTAATATATTAAGTTCATTCTTCATTTTTTGAAAAGCAATTTCAGAGAGTTTTGTTTTACATACAACTAGTTCTTGAACTTTAGAGACCTTTTTTTCAAGTTCATAACCCAGTTTTGTTAACTTTACACAAACAATACGCTCATCATTGGTATTTCTATTTTTTTCTAAAAAATTTAAAGAGACTAATCTTTTAATTACTGGACTTATAGTTGAAGGACTTAACTTTAGTTTATTAGAAATTTGATGAATAGTTTGTCTGTCTTCATTCCAAAGTGTTATGAGAACTAAATATTGTGTGTAGGTAATGCCCAAAGGGTTTAAATATTTATTATAATATCTGACTATTGCGTTAGTTGCAGAATAAAGTGCAAAACATAGTTGATTATTTAAATATAGGCTGTTTTTTTTCATACTAATTAATGCTCAGATATTTTTTAAAAAATTTAAAAGTTTAATTTAAAAAAAAATTAGTAATATTTCTTAATCCATAATTTTTCTTTTGTCTATATTTTGTTAACTATAAATTTTTTTTTAATAAAATTAATAATTACTTGCATAATTTATTAATAATGATTATTAATTGCATAAAAAAGGGATAATTCTATGTCACCAATCTTCTCTAAAAAAAAAAATAAGCTAAATAGGTTAGCACCTAAATATGCTCGCGGAGTATCATGGTTAATGCTCCATAGTTTTTTAATAGCTGGACTTTTCAATTCAGTTAAGGCTCAAGAAAGTGTTTATGTTGTTCCTGACGTAAATATATTTGAAACAGAGCAACAGGAATTTGAGTTACCAGGAACTGGTGATTACATTCCAAAAGAAGAATATTCTGCTTATAATTTTCAAAACATTAATGAGATTTTAAGAAGAACTCCAGGGGTTTATACAAGAGAAGAGGGAGGTTTTGGTCTTTTTCCAAATATCAGTTTAAGAGGGACTGATACATTGAGAAGTGCAAAAACAGCAATATTACAAGATGGGATCAATATTGCTCCTGCTCCTTATTCTGCTCCTGACGCATATTTTTCTCCAATTGCTGCTATGATGAGTGGAATTGAGGTTTTAAAAGGTGCTTCACAATTTCGTTTTGGACCAAATAATACTGGTGGTGCTATAAATTATATTACTTCTCCAGTAGATTTTGGACAAAGAGCAAATTTAATGGCATCATATGGTTCTTTTAATGATAAGTCTTCACAGTTTACTGGAAACTATGGTGTTACTGGTGCCTTTGGATCTATTGGATTACTAGGAGAATTTTATTACAGAGAGAATGATGGTTTTAAAGATTTCTCATCTGGTGTTGATTCATCTAGTTATGGAAGTGATGATGCAAATGGTTTAGAGCAACAGTCACCTTTAGCAAAAATCTTATGGCAGCTCCCAACAAAAATGCCAATAGTAATAGAACTCAAAGGTGGATCAACTCATCTTGATTATAATGGTGGTTATCAGGGACTAACAACTTCAGATTTTAATACAGATCCTTATCAACGTTATTCAGGTTCACAACGAGATGTTATGAATTCTAACCAACAAGCTTATTACGCAAGATTACATGTCGATTTTAATTCTAAAATTAGCAATCAAACTACTGTTTACTATAACAAATTTACAAGAGATTGGTTTAAGTTATCTTCGGCTGGTGGAGATTCACTTTCTAAATTAACTTCTAAAGCTTATCAAGGATCTAATTTAGGAGTATTAAAAGGAACTACTGCGGGTACTGTTAAATATGTTTCCAACAACAGAAAATATTATACTTATGGTGTTATGAATCAATCAAGAGTTAAATTTGATCATACATGGAAAGGAACAGATGGAAATAAGTGGTTGAATTTAAGCCATGATTTTAAAGTTGGGGTTAAATTCCATCGTGATAGCATTAACAGAGATCAGTATAATGCAAATTTCACTCAGGCAGTTGGTGGAGGACTTACAGGTCTCAATAGCACTAGTAATGCTGACAGAAATCAAATTACTAGAGGTGCTGTAGCTTGGTTTGAAGATACAGTGAAAATAAACCAAGATTGGACTATTTTGTTTGGTTCAAGGTTTGAAGCAATTGAGCAATTTTATAGAAATCGAAATACTTTAAGAGGCTGGGAAAGTTCATATGCTTTTGTACCAGGTGGAGGAGTGATCTATGACTATGATAATAATTGGTCTTGGTTTGCTGGCGTTTATAAAGGTTTTTCATTTACTGGTCCATCCGGAGCTGTTGATGATGGAACGCCACTTCAACCTGAGAAAAGTGTTCAGAAAGAACTAGGCTTTAGATATAATAACAATTCACTATTTACACAGCTTACAGCTTTTCATGTGAACTATGATAATCTCTTAGTAATTGATAATTCTAACTCAGGTAATAGTGCAGATAATGCTGGTGAAGTCGTTACTCAAGGCATTGAGTTTAGCTCTGTATATTCATCCAGAGATTTAATGCCAAAAGGAGATATCTCATTCTTCTTCAATGGAACTTATACAGATGCATATTTACCTTCGAACACCAAATCAACAGATGCAGAGTCGATTTTTGCTGGTGGTACTAAAGGTGCAATGATGCCTTATATTCCTGAATATGATTTCGCCTTGGGTGCCGATTATACAATTGATAAATTTACTCTGGGCTTAGAAGGAAGTTATACTCCAGAAATGTTTACTTCAGCATTAAATACAGAGTCTGAACAAAACTCTTCAGGAACTGCAGATGCAAGACACGGAAAAACTGATGATCATTTTCTTTTAAACATAAATTTAGCTTATAAGTTAAGTGATATGTTTGGCATTTCAGCTGGGGTTAAAAATGCACTTGATTTAGAATATATTTCTTCAAGACACCCAGGTGGTGCTAGGAGTGGCGCTCCTATATCAGCATGGGTTAAGGCCAAAGCAACTTATTAAGACCATTCAATTTGCTTTGGAAGATATGTTTGACAGATATTTACTCCCAAAAATTTTGTCAAATAGAGGTTATGTTCAACAGATTTAGCTCCCAAAAAGTCTGTTGAACTAATCAAATTTTCAGTTTTTAATCACATAAAGGAATAAAATCTATTATGAAATTTTAAATAGCTTAAATTTTACTAATGAAAAAAAAAGGTTTGAAGAGAAAAAAAATTTTAACGAAATTTTAAACGAGATAATTGATGATACCATTTTTAAAAAGAAGAGTTTGCATGATAAATATTATAGCATAATACAACAGTTGTGGCTATCAAATAGATCCTCGAGTAATAAAACGATTTTAGCTAAATACATTCTGGGAATACTTACAAGAGAATCTGAAAGACTTTTTTTAAAAGCTTCTAATCTTGCTTCAAGAATGTGTCCATGTTGTGCAAATAAAAAATACCAAAACAAGCATAAAATCTCAGAAAGAATTCATTAATCATCTTAGTATTTCAAATCTATAATAATTTGATAATTAATGTAAGATTTGAGCAAAATATTTTATACTGAATTTTATAATTTTACCTTGCTTAAACAAATTGATTATGTGTTTATATAATTTAAATTCATTTTTTTCTATATTTTTTTAGAATTTCTCAGAAAATTATTACTAACTATGCAATCTTTTAAAGAATTTGGTTTGAATGAAAAGATACTGAAAAATTTGAATTTTTTAAAATTTTTTAGACCTACTCCTATCCAAATTCAAGCAATTAAGCCAGCACTTCAAGGTAAAGATATTTTAGGTTCAGCTCATACGGGAACAGGAAAAACTTTAGCCTTTGGTGTGCCATTAATTCAAAAACTTATGGAAAATTCTGTATCTTCTGCATTAATAATAACTCCAACTAGAGAGCTTGCAGTCCAAGTTAATGATAGTTTAAATAGTCTGATGAAAAACTCAGGCATTAAATCTGCTTTAATTATTGGGGGTGAATCAATGGGTAAACAGTACAAACAATTAATACAAAACCCAAGGATTGTAGTTGGGACTCCTGGAAGAATACATGACCATTTAAATAGAAAAAGTCTAAAATTATCAAAAACTAATTTTTTAGTATTAGATGAGACAGATAGAATGTTAGATATGGGTTTCAGCATCCAAATTGAAAAAATTATAAAATTTCTTCCCAAAATAAGACAGACTTTATTATTTTCTGCCACGATTCCCAGATATATTAAAGAAATATCTAAGAAATACTTATATAAACCTATAAACATTTCAGTAGATGAAAAGTCTACGATTTTAGAAAAAATTAAGCATGAAGTTATTTTTCTAAATAAAAATGAAAAATATGAAAAATTAATTGAACAAATCCATAAAAGGGATGGGAGTATTATTGTCTTTATGAAAACTAAATATAGTTCAAAAAGAACGGCATTAAGACTAATTAAACATGGTTTTTCTGCAGATGCGATTCATGGAGATTTAAAACAAAATCAAAGAGAATTAGTTTTAACTAAATTTAGAAAAAAAAAATATAAAATTTTAGTTGCTACGGATATTGCAGCTAGAGGATTAGATATATCTCATATCGAACATGTCGTAAATTATGATCTTCCTCAGAAACCTGAGGATTATATCCATAGAATAGGTAGAACTGCAAGAGCGGGACTTTATGGTCAAGCAATTTGTTTTGTAACTCCAAGTGAGATGAAATTTTGGTCTATTATAGATAAACTAATAAATATAAATTCAAAAGTTGATAATAAAATTCAATCAGAAAAAAAAAGTATAAGAAAAAACAAAAAGTCTAGAATTAAAAATTTTAAAAGAAAAAAAAATACATTTAAAAAAAAAAAAATATTTAAAAAGATTAGTTAATGTTTTAAATTATTTTTTTAATAATAAATTTTAGTGTAATGCCTCATTTACAATTTGACCTCAATAAGAAGATCTCAAAAAAAAATAAAAAAGAGTTTGTAAATTATATTTTAAAAGTTTTTAGTCAAATAATGAAAACTGGAAAAGACCATGTAGCTGTAACTATTAGAGAATTTGATAAAATGTCTTTATTGCTAGGTAGAGTGAATTATGGGGATTCAGTTTGCCTAATGAATTTAGATATTAGAAAGGGAAGAACATCTATTCAAAAGAGGGAGTTAGTTCTTTCTTACATAGAAGGTGTAACTAATATATTAGGAATAAATAAAAGAAACCAATATGTTACATTTACTGAACACAAAGGGCAAGACTTTCATTTGGTTGAAAAGTGTTTGGAGAAATGGTCTACAAACGACGATCCTCTAAATAAATGAAAGTCTTTTCTAGAATTAGTTAGAAGCTTCTTTGGTACTTGAATCTTCTGTGTCACTTGAAGTTTCACTAACGTCTTTATGACCTCCGGAACAATGATTAGCATATGATATGTTTGTAATGCTGAATAACATAAATACAAATAAGTAAAGTAATTTTTTCATGGTTAACCTCAATGTTAGTTTAAATCTAATATCTAATAATAATTTTAAATCATTCAACCTTTTTCACTAGCTGCATTATTTTTTTTTATGGTTAATTTCTTGATTTTATCTTTAACTTTGGAACTGTTTATACAAACTCCAATGATTGCACCAGTTAAAAATGTTCCCGTTATTACAGCACTTGAAAAAGCTAACTTTAAAATGCTCATTTATAATACCCTTTATAAAAATTAAATTTGATTTACATAATATACTTAAATTGAAAGAATCACTCAACTATAGTTTAAATTATAATAAAGAAATAAAGTTTATGTATAATTTTATAAAAAAACGGTTCATCAACAGAGAATTAAATAATATATATTCTAATAATTTTAATAAAAATGGAACAAATCCAAGTTCAGTTTTTTGGAATTCAAAATATAATCAGATCAAAAGATTTGAGGAAATTTTAGATTTATTACTAAGCCTCAGTAAAAAAAAAGTAATTAATATTGCTGATGTTGGTTGCGGATATGGAGCAATGTATCAGTTTATAAGTTCAAGAAAAAAATATAAAAATATTGATTATCAGGGTATAGATATTAATGAAAATTTTATTAGATATTGTAAAAAATTTATAAGTAAAAATTGTTTTTACTTAGGATTTTCGTCTAAACATATTGTTGACTTTTCAATAATGTCTGGAACATATAATTATACTACAATTAATGATATTAATTTTTGGGAGAACTATATATTTGAAAATTTATCTAGGTGCTTAAAGAAATCAAAAGTTGGTATTATTTTTAATCTGCAGTATTCTATTCCTGCAAAAATTATAAATAATATTTTTTATGCTGATCCAGAAAAAATTAAATCAAGGTTTAATTTAAATCATTATTCTTTTGAATATAAAAAATCTAAATACTTTAAAAATGATCTAATTTATAAAGTTATAAAGAAAATTTAGTTACAAAATTTATTTTGTTTCCATGCCTCGTAAATGCAGATTGAAACAGCATTACTGAGATTTAAACTTCTACTTTTGTGATTCATTGGAATAAAAAGTTTTTGTTTGTTGTTTACCTTTCGCAGTAATTCTTTTGGAAGACCATCTATTTCTGAACCAAAAATTAATGTATCTCCTAATTTAAAATGAGCATTACTATAGTTTGTTTTACCAAATTTAGTAATGAAATATATATTTGTTTTGCCAATAAATTTAATACAATCATTTAATGATAAAAACTCTTTAATTGTTACATCTTTTAAATAATCTAGGCCAGCTCTTCTTAAAGATTTATTATTTATCTCAAAACCAAAAGGTTTTATTAGATGAAGCATTGAATTTGTATTTGAGCAAAGTCTTATAATATTGCCAGTGTTGGGTGGAATTTGAGGCCTAAATAAAATAATATTGAAATTTTTACTACCAATATTGTTCATCTATAAATAAAAATCTTAAATTAATATAAAATTATGAAATTTTTTCTAAAGTTTCTATAAATTTATCCTTAGTATCAAACCATTCAATAATATTGAATTTTTTATGGTTAGGTAATTGAAGTTCAATAAACCATTTTTGTATATTTATATCCCAACCATGATATATTTCAAACTGTATAGTAGAATTTTTTGATATTTTATAAAATTTAAGCATAAATTTATTTTGCAATTAATAGACCAAGTTTATAAATGTTTTGATAAGTATATTTTATTTAAATTTTAAAAAAAATTGCCAAGCAAAACAAAATTTATTTTCAAATCTTACTGCAAATAGGAATTAATTTTTTAATTGTTTTCATACAAAAGAACTTATTGAGAAGCTCTTATCTTTTTATCTGATTGAAATTTTTTTCTTTTTCTTTTCTGAATATTAAGTTTATTATTCTTTGGTATAACTTTGTTCTCAATATCAAAAGAAATTGCTGAATCTATATTATTGAACATAGATATTAACTTTTTATCTTCCGTCATAGAATTATTTTCTGTTGTTAATAAATTTTCGCCATAAAAAATCGAATTAGCTCCAGATAAAAGACATAAAAGTTGTGTTTCTTTTGAAAAGTATTTACGTCCAGCTGATAACCTAATTCTAGATTTTGGCATTAAAATTCTTGCTGTTGCTATTACTCTTATTATGTCTATTGGGTCTATTACTTCTCGATGTTCTAATGGTGTTCCTGAAATAGGGACAAGTGCATTTATTGGAACACTTTCCGGATGAGGATTCATATCAGACAATACTTTTAGCATTTCAACTCTATCCTTCCAAGTTTCTCCCATACCAAGAATCCCTCCAGAACAAACACTTATTCCGGCTTTTCTTACGGTTTCTATTGTTGTAAGTCTTTCTTCAAACTTTCTTGTAGTAATAATTTTTTTATAAAAACTTGGTGATGAATCAATATTATGATTATAAGCATCTAATCCTGCTTTTTTGAGCTTAAATGCTTGATTCTTGTTTATAGTTCCTAATGTAACGCATGCCTCTAGATCTAATGATTTAACAGTTTTTATCATTTTAATAACTGTATCTAAGTCATTTCCATCATTAAGTTTCTTCCAGGCTGCTCCCATACAAAATCTTGTCGCCCCATTTTTTTTTGCAGTAATCGCTGCCTTTTCTAAGGAAATAAGATCAATAAGCTTTTCTTTTTTTAGGTCAACATTGTAATGAGCAGATTGAGGACAATATTTGCAATCTTCAGGACAGGAACCAGTTTTGATGGATATTAAAGAGGCAAGTTGTACATCATTATTTTTAAAATTTTCTTTATGTTTTTTTTGAGCTTTAAATAAAAGTTCATTTAATGGTTGGGAAAGAATTTTATTAATTTTGTTAATACTGTGTTTTTTCATAATTAATTTTTATATTTTGGATGAAACATCTCACCAGTACAGAAAAGATACTCTAATCTTACCTTAGAATCAATTGGTCCATTTATTTTGAGTTCTTTATTGTTTATTAATAGATATCCTCCAGAAATAAATAATTCCTGAAAAAAAATTGAAACTTTATCGTCTTCTATATAACCTTCAATAATATTAGTAGATTTATTTTTCTTATTGCTATCAAGACTTTGATATAAATTAATTGAACTTGTTAAAATATTAACATTTTTAATTTCAAAACTTTCATCCTTATTTGACAAACTTATTATAGTCTCATCTTTGTTTTTAAGTCTGATTTTTTTAATACTAACCTTAATTACCTGGTTTGGACTAATTGAAAACTTAATACCACATTCTTTTGGAATCATTTTATCTAAAACTATTATTGATTCAGCGATAATTTCATCACTATTAACATTGTTAAAATAAAAAAAAATGATTAAGATTATTTTTGTAAAAATTAATATTTTAAAATTCTTTAATGTCATACGACAATATACTAACAACTGAACAAATAATTCAATCTGAGAATAATTTTATATCAAGTAACCCCAAAAAAAATATAATGGATGTTGCTTCATTTTTTTTATGGAAAAAACTTTCAAAAAAAATCAATAGTAAATCAATATTATTTATTTGCGGTCCAGGAAATAATGGTTTAGATGGAATTAAAATCTTTAATATTGCAAAAAAATTAAATAAAAATGTAAAAATATTTAGAATAGGTAAAAAAAATATAAAATTAGAAAAACTTAAATTGACTTTACATGATTGTGATATTGTAGTCGATTGTATATTCGGAATTGGATTAAATAGAGATATAGGGGGAATTTTTAAGAAAGTTGTAAATGAAATCAACAAATCAAAAAAATATATTATTTCTATTGATATTCCGAGTGGTATAAATGGTGATACTGGAAAAGTAAAAGGTTTATCCGTTGTAGCCAATGAAACAATGGTTATGGGTTTTTTTAAACCTGCTCATTTTCTTTTACCAGGAAAAGAACTATCTGGAAAATTATCATTAGTTAAAATTGGTTTAAAATTACCAAAAAAAAGAATACCTAGAATAAAACATATTTCTGATGAATATGTTAGAAAGATTATGCCTAAACATAGTTTGAATATTCATAAATATAAAAAAGGAAGTGTAATTGTATATGGAGGAATGATGTCTGGAGCTTCAAGATTAGTAGCTTTAGCTTCAAGAAAAATAGGTGCAGGTTTATCAACAATTGCAATAAAGAAAAAATATATTAATTTTTATAAATATATAGAACCTGGAACAATTTTAAGTATAAAAAAAAATAATATTATTAACTACAGTAGTTTAGTTGTAGGTCCTGGTTTAGGAAAAAATTACAGCAAAAAGAAAATATTAAAGATTTTAGATAATAAAATTCCTGCAGTAATTGATGCAGATGCTATTAGTGTTTTTCAAAAATCAAAAAAGAAATTTTTTGAATTGTTAAATATAAGGAAAAATTCAATTTTAACCCCTCATTTGGGAGAGTTTAAAAAAATTTTTCATTTTAATGAAGAAGATAAATTATCCAGCTGCTTTAACGCATCTAAAGTTGTATCTTCAATCGTAATTCTAAAAGGAAATGATACGATTATATCTTGTCCTAATGGCAATATATGGATAAATAGTAATGCAAAGAATAATCTTGCTACTGCTGGTTCTGGTGATATTTTATCAGGTTTAATTTCTGGATTATTAGCTCAGAAGTTAAGTATAGAAAAAGCTTCATTAGCTAGTGTTTGGTTTCATGGAAAACTTTCCCACGATAAGAATAATGTAATTGCAGAGGATTTTTTAAAAAGTATACCCAAAGTTTTAAATACTTTAAATAATAATTGATTTTAGTAGTTAAATGTTGTTTTTATTGACAAGAGAAAATATGCGGGCGTGGCGGAATTGGTAGACGCGCTGGTTTTAGGTACCAGTGACTTTAGTCGTGTGGGTTCAAGTCCCTCCGCCCGTACCATTTAATAAGGTAATTTATGAAAATTGATGAGTTAAATTCAAAAGGTTTAGATAGAGAGTGGAAAGTAACGATTCCTGCTTCTTTAGTTAATGAAAAATTAAGTGCAAAATATATTGAGATTTCTAATACTGCAAAATTACCTGGCTTTCGCCCTGGAAAGGTTCCTATAAATTTAGTAAAACAAAAATATTCACAATCTGTGATGCCAAATGTTTTGGATGAAATTATTAATACTAGTATCAGAAAAGCTGTAAAAGATAAAAATATTCAACCTTCAGTTCAACCTAAAATTGATGTCAAAAAGTTTGAGGAAGGTAGTGAATTAATTTTTAATGTTTCTTTTCAAATAATGCCTGAAATTGCAGATATTAATTTTAAAGAAATTAGTTTTGAGAAATCAGAATTAGATATAAAAGATGATGATATTGAAAAAGCTTTAATTGAGGTAGCTGAAAAGCATGAAAGGTTTTTACCACTAGAAAAAAAAAGAAAATCAAAAAAAGGAGATCTAATATTATTTGATTTTGAAGGTAAAGTTTCTGGAAAAAAGTTTCCAGGAAATAAGGGAAAGGATGAAACAGTAGTTCTTGGTTCTAATAAATATATTCCTGGCTATGAAGATCAAATGATAAATTTAGAAATTGGAGAATCTAAAGTTATAAAAGTAACTTTTCCTGATGATTATAGAGCAAAAGAATTAGCAGGAAAAGAAGCTGAATTTAGTTTAAAAATCAAAGATATTCAAGATAGAGTTAAAAACGTAAAAATAGATAATCAACTTGCAACTGAAATGGGAGAAAAGGATCTTGAATCATTGAAAAAAAAAATATCAGAAAAAATGCAATTTGATTTTGAAAAATTTTCAGCTCTTAAAATAAGGAGAGAAATTACGGAAAAATTAATTAAACTATACAAATTTGATATACCTTCAAAAATGGTGGATGATGAAAAAAAGTTTTTGAAAAGCCAATCACCTAAAGAGTCTGATAGTGAAATAAATAAACAAGCAACTCGGCGAGTAAAATTGGGTTTAATTTTAAATTCAATTGGTAAAAAAAACACTATAGAAGTTACTGATCAAGATCTTACGAAAGCTGTTGTCGCTGAGGCTCAGAAATATCCTGGTGAAGAAAAAAAAATTGTTGACTTCTATCAAAAAAACCCTCAAATGATGGATAATTTGAGAGGAATTGCTTTTGAGGAAAAAGTGATGTCATTTTTATCAAATGTATGTAAGGCTAAGAACAAAAAAACTAATTTTGATGAACTTTTTAAGTCAGAACAATTAAAACCAGAAAAACAAATTATTTCTAACAATAGTAATAAAGGAAAAGAAAAATGAGCAGTTTAATTCCAATGGTAGTAGAACAAACAAATAGAGGAGAAAGATCTTATGATATTTTTTCTAGGCTTCTCAAAGAAAGAATTATTTTTTTAACAGGAGCTGTTGATGATATGGTTTCAAGCCTTATTTGTGCACAGCTATTGTTTTTAGAGTCTGAAAACCCTACTAAAGATATTTTTTTTTATATAAATTCACCTGGTGGAGCTGTTTCTTCAGGTTTGGCCATATATGATACTATGCAATATATTAAGCCTGATGTGTCAACAGTTTGTATTGGTCAAGCAGCAAGTATGGGATCTTTACTCTTAACTGCGGGAAAAAAAAATAAACGTTTTTGTTTGCCTCACGCAAGAATTATGACGCATCAACCATCAGGTGGGGTTCAAGGACAAGCTACAGATATTGAGATTCATGCTAAGGAGATTTTAAATCTTAGAAGAAAGTTAAATAATATTTATGTAAAACATACTGGACAAAGTTTGAGTTTTGTTGAAAAAATAATGGAAAGAGATAATTTCATGTCTGCAGAAGAAGCAAAAAAGATTGGTTTAATAGACAAAGTTGTAACTGAAAGACCAGTTGAAAATAAAAAAGATAGTTAAAATAAAATAAATGGAATAAAGGTTGCAGAGAATTAATATCTTTGACAAAGTAATATAAGAAAAAGTAAATATATAATAGGTCATGTCTGAAAGTAAAAATAATAAAAATACACTTTTTTGTTCATTCTGCGGTAAAAGCCAACATGAGGTCAGAAAACTCATAGCTGGACCAACAGTATTTATATGTGATGAATGTGTTGAGTTATGTATGGATATTATTCGAGAAGAGAATAAAACAATATCTTCAACAAAATCTTCTTCATTAGAAACGCCTAGAGAATTATTTAAGTTATTAAATGACTATGTTATTGGACAAAATGATGCAAAAAAAATACTTTCAGTGGCAGTTCATAATCACTATAAAAGAATTGATAATCCGCAAAAAACGAATGGAGTTGAATTATCAAAATCAAATATTTTGCTAGTCGGTCCTACAGGTTCAGGAAAAACTCTATTGGCAGAAACATTGGCTAGAATTATTGATGTACCTTTCACAATGGCCGATGCAACTACTTTAACCGAAGCTGGTTATGTAGGTGAGGATGTTGAAAATATTATTCTTAAATTACTTCAGGCCTCTGATTATAATGTTGAAAGAGCTCAAAGAGGTATAGTTTATATTGATGAAGTAGATAAAATAAGTAGAAAGTCAGATAACCCATCAATTACAAGGGACGTATCAGGTGAAGGAGTGCAACAAGCTTTGCTAAAAATAATGGAAGGTACTATCGCCTCTGTGCCTCCACAAGGTGGACGAAAGCATCCACAACAAGAGTTTCTTCAAGTTGATACAACTAATATTCTTTTCATATGTGGAGGGGCTTTTGCAGGTGTAGACAAGATAATTTCAAGTAGAGGAGAAAAATCTTCAATTGGTTTTGAAGCCGAGGTTAAAGATAAAAGTAACTTGAATACTGGTGAGATATTAAAAAAATTAGAACCTGAAGATTTGTTGAAATTTGGATTGATTCCTGAGTTTGTTGGAAGGCTTCCTGTTGTAGCTACTTTAGATGATCTTGATAAAGCAACATTAGTTGAGATTTTAACCAAACCTAAGAATGCCCTAATAAAACAGTATCAAACTTTATTTCAACTTGAAAATGTAAAATTAGACTTTACAGAAGATGCCTTGGGTCTTGTTGCTGAAAAAGCGCTAGAAAGAAAAACAGGTGCAAGAGGCTTAAGATCAATTCTTGAAAATATTTTATTAGATACTATGTTTGAATTACCAGGTATTGAAGGTGTTAATGAAATTATGGTAAACTCTGAAGTTGTTCAAAATAATTCTAAACCATTACATATTTATGAAAAGTCAACTAAAGCTCTAGGAAAAAAAGCTTAGCAAGATGAAAGATTTGGTTTCCGAGAATTCTTATTCCGTTCTGCCGTTAAGAGATATTGTTGTTTTTCCTAACATGATAGTTCCACTTTTTGTTGGAAGAATGAAGTCTATTAAAGCACTTGAAAACGCAGAAAAAAACAAAAAAGAGATTCTATTAGTTGCTCAAAAAGATGCAAATGTTGATGATCCAAATCAAAAAGATATTTATTCAATTGGAACTATTGCTAATGTTTTACAGCTTTTAAAACTTCCTGATGGAACAGTTAAGGTTCTTGTTGAAGGGGTTGAAAGAGCAAAAATTTCTCATTTTACTGATAACAAAATTTTTTTTGAAGCTTATACATTATCTCTCCATGAAAAAAATTTTGATAATTCAAGAGAAACTGACGCATTATCTAGAACAGCAATTAATCAATTTGAGCAATACATAAAATTAAATAGAAAAGTTCCAGCCGAAATTCTTGTTACTGTTAATCAAATTAGTGAGGCTTCAAAGTTAGCTGATACAATCTGTGCTCATTTAAGCCTAAAAATTCCTGAAAAACAAAAACTATTAGAACTGACTTCAGTTAAAGATAGATTAGAAAAAGTAATCAAACACATGGAAGATGAAATTGGCGTTCTTCAGGTCGAAAAAAAGATTAGGAATAGAGTTAAAAGGCAAATGGATAAAACTCAAAAGGAGTATTATCTTAATGAACAAATGAAAGCCATTCAAAAAGAATTAGGCGATTCCTCTGATTCAAAAGATGAAATTTCAGAAATAGAGCAAAAAATAAAAAAAATTAAATTTACTTCGGAAGCTAAAGAAAAGGTTAATGCTGAACTAAAAAAGCTAAAAAACATGAGTCAAATGTCAGCTGAAGCCACGGTTGTAAGAAATTATTTAGATTGGATGATTTCTCTTCCTTGGGGAGAGAACAAGGAAATTGATAGTGATCTTGATAAAGCTAGAAGGATTTTAGACAATGATCATTTTGGTCTTACTAAAGTTAAGGATAGAATTATTGAATATTTAGCAGTC
>MDTB01019415.1_pt1 | contig 34012 bp, 31 predicted proteins | sample 811161 | NCBI WGS metagenome assembly MDTB01 (sample SAMN05326650, study PRJNA326480) | marine metagenome | isolation source: seawater | place: Mediterranean Sea | collected 2009 | reverse complement strand
GCTATTGAAAAAACATCATAACATACTGAAATTATGAGATAAAAACCATTTAAGCATTTACTTTGCAAGGTAGCACTTTACCCCTGATCTAAGCATGCGTTCTTTACGGCGCAGAGCTAATTATTACAGTTTGCCAGCTTGCTAAAGACTGCCTGGTTAAATTTTCCATTAATCACAGTTAATTTTTAGACTTATACAGCTTCATTTTTCGTTTACAGTAGCTATCAATACGTCAACTGCAAGAGTTCTATCTTCATAAACAAACAGGGGATTAATCTCTAATTCCCTCACTAGGCTTTCGTGATTTTGGACAAAGAGACATAGTGATGCGATTTTACTGGCTATATTTCTAATGTCTGCTTTTGGTTTTCCGCGAAAACCGTTTAATAGCTTACAAATTTTCAAAGAGCATATCGCTTTCTCAATTTGGTTTGCATTGGTCGGAAGCAACAGGGTTTTGCTATCTTCCAGTAACTCGACCAAAATACCACCACTTCCAATCGTAAGGGCCCAGCCGAATTGTTGGTCTTGATGCAGACCTATAATTAGTTCAGCCAAAGGCGGCACGGCCATTTTTTCGATGAGAAAATTATCAGTAATCGCTTTTCTATCGTATTGAGCAACTGATGCACGGATCTCTGAAATAGCCCTTTCCAAGTCAGGTATATTTGTAATTCCCAGTTTTACTGCTCCTGCCTCGGTTTTGTGCGGAAGCTTTGAACTCATCATTTTAAGCGCGATTGGGAAGCCAAGAATTTTAGCAGCCTCGGCACACTGTGCTCTATTGACCATTCGACCACTTGGGATTGAAATGCCTGACGCGGAGAGTAGAGATTTTCCCTCTGCTTCGCTCAAATAGGAAAAATCGTGATCAAACATAGTATTAGGACTTATTTGAGGCAGTGGTGACTTTAGTATAGCAGTGCGCTGCTGTTCCCATTTGGCAACTTGCTGTATTGCATTTAAACACTCATGAATGCCCTGCATGGGAGCAACACCTTTAGATATTAAATGTTCACGCGTTTCTTGATCAAGGTTTTCTGGCAGCGTTGCACAAATCGCGGCAGGCACGCCGAATTTTTGCGCAGCCCGTCCAAAAGCGTCTGCATCATTAAGGTAGAAAACCTTGCTTTCATCAAGCTCTTTTGCCGGGTAGTCTTGCACGAGTACTGTAGCATCAATATTGTTAATCCCGATTGCAGCTTCAAATACCTGTAAGGTAATGTCCGGTTGACCCCAAATCGGTGTGGTATAATCAAGTGGATTTGAGACTGTCGCAATTTCTGGCAGCAGTCGCCGCAAATTTTCAGTGTCAACATCTTCAAATGCTGGAAAATTTAGATCAATTTTTTCCCCATGGTCTGCAAGCATTGTAGCTCCGCCTCCGGAACAAGTGAAGCCAGCGATGCGATTGCCTTTGGGTGGTTTTACAACGCAGAGGTATTTTAAAGTTTCCAGAAATTGTGAAGGATTGTTAACGCTTATTACTCCGCAGCGTTCAAAAAGTGCGTCATAAAATGTATTTGATCCGGAAAGAGAACCTGTGTGGCTCACGGTCAGGTTGCGTCCTATATCAGACTTGCCGGTTTTCAGGGCAACAATTGCGGTACCAGTTTCAAGTGCCTTTAGCGCAGCTGCCTCGAACTTTGGAATATCTGATAATCCTTCAATATGGATCCCAATGGCACGGGTCTCCGGATGTTCACATAGGAAATCAACGAAATCTTCTAAGCCCATCACGGCTTGATTGCCTGCAGAGATCATAAAAGTCATCGGCAATGATCTCTGGCTCATGGTAATATCTGAGGAAAACATACCACTTTGAGTGACAATTGCCGCTCCGTAACCTACACAATAACCACCGTGCGCAAAGGGCCAAAGAGCTATGTTATCCAAGTAGTTGATTATTCCATAACAGTTTGGACCAATAAGTGCCATATCGCCGACCGCTTCTGAAAGGTCCCGCTCTAGTTGGTCACCGGCGCTTCCAGCCTCTTTAAACCCTGCGGAGTAACAAACGATACCGCCTGCGCCCATTTCTGAAAGCTCTTTTATAGTTTGGATTACAAGTGCAGCTGGTATTGCAATAAAAACAGCGTCTGGCGGCTCTGGTAAATCCATCACAGACGTGTAGCAGGGTAAACCAGCCAATTCGTCGCGCTTTGGGTTGACTGGCCAATACTCACCGCTAAAACCTCTTCTGCGCGCCTCACCAATTGCTATTAAAGCATCTGCTCCACCGATAAACGCCACATGACGCGGAGAGATCATACGTTTGAAATTTTGTTTTTGATTGGGAGTCATGCTCCGAGTGGTCGCATAATAGATCGGGTGATAATATGACGTTGAATTTCACTCGTTCCATCCCATATGCGTTCAAGGCGGCTGTCACGCCAGAGCCTTTGAATAGGCATTTCTTCCATTAATCCCATACCACCAAATATCTGGACAGTGTCATCGGCGACCTTATGCAGCATTTCTGAGCAATAAACTTTGACCATAGCGGCATCCTTATCTTCCATCCTACTCTCATCCGCGCGACGCACGGCGTCCTCTACAATAAGGTCTGCCGTACGCAATCCAATTGCCATATCCGCTATCCGAAAGCCTGTTGCCTGAAAGCTCCCAATGGGTTTTCCAAACTGCTTCCGGTTGGCCGCCCATTCCGTAGCCATGTTCATCATACGCTCTGCTTTGCCGCAGCAAGTTGCACCAACCCAAATTCGCCCCATGCTGAGCCATTTACCAGACAGTTCGAGTCCACGGCCTTCTTCACCCAGAATCTGATTTGGACCTAGCCGTACGTTGTCAAAGCTCAGCTGAAAGGTCTTGTAGCCGCGATAACTCACGCATTTATTGCCTTCTCGACAATCAAATCCGGGCAGACCTACATCGACTAGGAAGGCGGTCACGCGTTTGCGCAGGCCGCGGTTGGTTTTGTCAACACCGGTGGCGGCAAAGACAATTGCGAAATCTGGCATGACTGGGCCCGAAATAAAGTGCTTCGAACCGTTTAAAATCCAGTCATCACCATCCCTAGTTGCATTAGTTTTCATTCCCATTACATCAGATCCGGCTTCTGGTTCAGTAAGCGCGAAGAGCTCACGTTTTTCGCCGGAAACGCAAGGAGCCAGATATCGGTCGATTTGGTCACCATTACAGGCCAATAAAATTTCTGTTGGTCGCGCGATCCAACTGTGAAGCGCATGGGTGGTTTTCCCATATTCACGCTCGACAACCGACATAGCTTTGTAATTCAATCCTCCGCCACCTACTTCCTCTGGTAAATTTGATGCAAAAAGGCCAGCCTTCTTTGATCTAGCTTCGATTTGTTGACCTAGTTCAAGAGGAACTTCACCTGCGCGGTCAACCACCTCTTCATGCGGGTAAATTTCCTGCTCAAGAAAGGTCTGTACCGTTTTCAATAACAGTTCATTCTCATAGGATACTGTAATGTTCATCACTTTGCTCCAAATTTAATCTGCACCTCTGAGGGAAAGTTGAGTACGTGCTTCTTGCGGACTGAGCGCACGTGAACCCATACGCTCTAGAATTTCTATTGCGCGCGTGACTAGTTGCCCATTTGTTGCTAGCACACCTCGATCGAGGTAAATGTTGTCTTCGAGCCCAACCCGTATATTTCCGCCCATGGCCACCGCAGCCGCAGCCATTGGCATTTGCATTCGCGAAATTCCAAAACCTGCCCATTTAGCTTCCTTGGGTAAATGATCCTTCATTGCTTTCATAGTATCCACACTTTGGTCCGCGCCCCAAGGAATGCCAAGACAGATTTGAAACATTGGCGGTTCTAGAATTAAACCCTCATTTATCATCTGATTGGCAAAGCGTATGTGGCCCAATTCGAACACTTCCAGCTCGGGCTTGACGCCCCAATTTTTTGTCAGAGCAGCCATTTCCCTCAATATAGGTGGGGTTGAGATATAAATTTCATTTCCATTGCCAAAATTCAGTGTGCCACAATCAAGTGAACATATTTCAGGTTGACATTCCAGCACATGGGCAAGCCGTTCCTCAGCTGAGATCATATCGGTTCCGGGGCCTGGCATTGCAGGGTCTTCATCGGAAGGAACCCAATCACCGCCCATGCCTGCCGTGAGATTTATAATTACATCTGTACTACTATCGCGTACCCTGTCGACCACTTCTTTAAAAAGCACAGGATCCCGCGAACCTTTACCTGTTTCTGGATCGCGTACGTGAATGTGTGCGACAGCTGCGCCTGCTTTGGCCGCATCTATTGCCGCTTCCGCAATCTCTTTGGGTGTTATGGGGACGTGTGAGCTTTTGCTTGTTGTATCACCGGCACCTGTGACCGCACAGGTTACTACAACTTCATAATTCATGGCTCTAATCCTTCTTAAACCTGCACATTATCTTGAATTGAAGATCAAACAAAAATATCGTTTATTCGTCATATTTATATCTTTGCTTGTCGAAAAATTAAGTGTGTGGCATGTTTTAGAAACCCGGTTTGGTAAACCTTGAAAAGGATAATGAATGACTCGCAATCTTTATTGTCTATTGTTACCACGCTTCAATATGTATTCGCTCATGAATATTATCGAAGTTCCTCGCATTGCGAACTATCTCTCACCTACTCCCTTTTATCAGGTAAATCACATTTCTTTTGACGGAGAAGAAATTTTTGCAAGCAACAGAATGTCTGTAAACTGTGTCGTGCCACCTGAAAAACTGGACCGCAACGGTTTACTTTTTGTTGTTGGCAGCTGGGGCGCAGAAAGGTACGCGAACAAGAAACTCTTTTCATGGCTGAGGATACAGGCCCGACGTGGAATACAGATTTGTTCGGTCGAGCAAGGTGCTTATATATTGGCCCGAGCTGGTTTATTGAGTAATCGTAAGGCGACTACGCATTGGTCTTATATAGCGGGATTTCATGAACAGTTTCCTGATATTGATCTAAGTGAACAACTATTTACAGAAGATGGGCAAATCATTTGTTGCTCTGGCTCAACGGCGGGGATAGATCTGATGCTAAAGATCATCCGCGATCAGCACGGTGAAGCTTTGGCCGGCGAAATTTCAAATCAAGTAATGCATCATCCGGTCCGTTTGGGCAAGGACCCGCAGCGTAAAGCCTTGGGGCGAGGCCTAGAACAACTTGGCGCAGATGTGCGTTCAGCTATTGAGATCATTGAAGCGAATATATCAGAGCCTCTAAGCGTGCCAGAAATCTCACTGCTGGCGGGTCTGTCACAACGACAGTTGGAGCGTCAATTTAAAAAATCAGTTGGATGCAGCATAGTGCAATTCGGTCTTCTTCTGAGGTTACAACATGCTCGTGTTCTTTTAATTTCCACCGATCTGGGTGTGCGGGAAATAGCCACTGCTTCGGGTTTCAACTCACTTTCCCACTTTTCGCATGCCTTCAAAAAATGTTTTGGTCGTAGGCCCAGTGCCAATCGTCTAGCTTGGCCCGAAGAGGACGTAGCGCCGCACTGGCCCGGGACTTTAGGGAGTTTTTTAGAAATGTTGAATGACCGGCATAAAAAAGCTTTTTTAAATGTAAGGATCGTTAATTAGTCTCCCGTATTGCACGTAATACAGCAACGATTTTCGCATCACGCTTCGCCGCCATATCCTCAAAACATTGGTCACCTGCAATTACATTACAGCCTTCCACCATCCTGTCGCGTAATTCTTTAGTTAACTCTGGCGCCTTCAACCGTGTCCAGGGAAGTTTTAGGGCTGGCCCAAATTGATCAAGGTTAGTTGCCATACCCCCTTCTCCACAAGCGACATGGAATGCCATGCACTGCCCTTGTACGGCCATTCGTGGTGCTGGCCCATTCATCAAGGCATTGTCTATATCGGCAGGAGTGGCTTCACCATTAGCCACCATATGTAATGCTTCGCGCCACAATGCTTCTTGAAGACGTGTCGCAACAAAGCCGGGAATTTCTTTCTTCATAATCAGGGGTGATTTCCCAGCTGCTTCGTAAAACTTGCCCGACCATTCCAAGGCGTGTGGTGAAGTTTTTTTTCCTCCCACGATTTCGACCAGCGGGAGAAGATATGGTGGGTTGAATGGATGGCCAATCACACAGCGTTCCGGAGTAGAACATTTCTGCTGTATATCGCTCATTGTAAGCCCAGACGTGGATGACCCAATTACAACATTTTCAGGTACAAGTTGACCAAGCTTCGAGTACAGATTTTGTTTTAATTCAAGTCTCTCTGGTGCACTCTCTTGAATAAAGTCACAATTTTGCACGGCGAGTTTCAAGTCATTTGTGACGGTAAGCCGATCCAATGAGGCTCCTTTATTGAGGCCAAGTTCAGTTAGACTTTTCCAACCTGTTCTAACAATCGCCTCAAATGCTTTACGCTCGGATTCATGATGAATATAGGCCGTGACATTATATCCGCGTGCCAAAAAATGTGCGGCCCACCCAGCGCCTATTGGACCCGCCCCAATACTTGTTATGCGTTTAATAGAGTTGGGCTCCGGAAACATTCTTATTCGCCTTTGAAATTTGGTTCACGCTTTTCAACAAAGGCAGCAACGCCTTCAGCAGCATCGTCTGATTTAAGCATTTTTCTGTAGGTCGGCATTGGATCGGTGCGCATTTTATTGAAGGCTTTTTCAAGCGGGATACATTCAATTTCACGTTGCACTTCTTTCACGGATTGCATAGCCAGGGGTGCTGACCAAGCAATAGATGCCGCCCATTCCCTTGCCGTATCCATAAGAATTTCTTTGGGTACGACTTTGTTTACTAATCCGTAATGCGCAGCTTCAGTAGCTTTCATGCGCCGGCCTAAAAGAAACATTTCCGTCGCGATGTTATGGGGAATACGGCGGGGCAGGCGTTGCAAAGCACCCGCATCGGGCACAATTCCAAGTGGCATTTCGGGAAGGCCAAATTCAACATGATCAGCCGCTATGAGCAGGTCGCAGGCCATAGCCATTTCAAAGCCGCCACCGATGGCTAATCCGTTAATTGCTGCTATCACTGGCTTATTAAGGGTCCAATTTTCAGTTAGTCCTGTGAAACCACCATCACCATAGTCATCGGTTTCCCACCACTTATCAAGCTGCATTTCCCCATCATTTAGGGCTTTGAGATCCCAGCCAGCGGAAAAAATTCGCTCGCCACCTCCGGAGAGTATCGCCACGCGTAATTCTGGATCTTTTCGTAATTCTAGAAATGCCGCTGCGAGCGCTTGTGAAGTAGGCACATCAATTGCGTTAACCTTGCCACGATTTAGCGTGACTTCAAGAACATGCCCATCTCTTTTTACCTGCACGTCATCTGTCATTGTTCTGTCCTTAGCTAAATGCAGGGATAATTTCATCGCAGAAAAGTTTCATTGATCGTTTCTGAGCTTCCATATTCATTCCCATGCTTGCGTAATAAATGAATTCATCTACTCCAAGCCTCTGATACCTATCTAATTTATCTATTACTGTGTCAGGAGATCCAAAGAGTAGATTTTCCTCCAACATATCTGGCTGAAATTGCTCTTTTCCCTGTAATTCATAAAGTGGTATCTTTTTAGCGAAACCGTTATTCACGTCTCCCATATTACGAAAAAGATTCTCGAATTGACCCAACACGGTCTGGATCGCACGAATAGCCTCATCTCTGTCCTCTTGATTGTCATAAACTGCCGCATGGCGCATCATTGCGAAAGTAGGACTAAAACCATTATTTGCCTTAGCAATGGCCTCATCCAACTGTTTTTTATAAAGCTCGGCCTCCTCAAAGCCACGCGTCAGCGGCCAACTCATGACATGACATTTTTCACGTAAGGCGTAGTCATATGTTATGGGGGAACGCGCTGCGACCCATACAGGAACCTCTGTTTGTATTGGTTTAGGGCAAGCGGTTGAGTTCGGAAATTTCCAGTAATCCCCATTGTGCTCAACATCCCCCTGCCATAAGGCCCGCACCACTGGTAACATTTCCTGCATATACCTCCATCCATCCGATTGTTTTAAGCCCGGATGCATACGGTCAAATTCCCGTTGATAGGCGCCTGATCCTATTCCAAATTCCAGACGCCCATCTGAAATAAGGTCAAGAAAGGCAGCTTCACCGGCCAGATTGATTGGATGCCAGTAGGCAGCATTTACAACTGCTGTCCCGAGTCGGATATTACTTGTTTCTTTGGCCCACCAGGTTAGGATTTGAAATGGATTTGGGGCGATGGTCATTTCCAACGCGTGGTGCTCTGCCGCCCAGACTATGTTAAATCCACCATCCTCTGCCATTTGCACCATATCCAGGGTATGTCTAACGACCTCGCGCATATCTGTGGAGTCATCCATACGCTCGAGGTTTATAGCTAATTGAAACTTCATGTTCCTAACCTCATCAACGCATTACGAAAGGGTTGGTCATGGGGGCAGAAGATGTGTTCATCCATATCGTTTTCGGGCGCGTGTAATCATACATAGCTTGAAAACCGCTTTCACGTCCATAACCAGAACCTTTGACACCACCAAATTCTGCAATTGGTGACACCACCCGATAAGTGTTGACCCATACGATGCCGGCCTCTACCGCTTTGGCAACCCGCAGTGAGCGGGCGCTATCACGCGTGAATATACCGGCTGCTAAACCATGAACAGTATCATTCGCAAGTTTTATGACTTCTTCTTCAGTTCTAAAACGCATGACGCTCAATACAGGCCCAAACATCTCAGTATCTACGATATGCAAATCCTGCCTAGGGCAATCTATAATAGTAGGTTCATAATAGTTGCCGGACATCTTTTCGGGTCGATTTCCGCCACATAGGATTTTTCCGCCTTCTTCTACGGCCCGTGCAACTTCACGTTCTACGCAATCCAACTGGCCAGTGGTACACAAAGGACCCATTTGTGTTTCCTCCAGTAATGGATCGCCTATTAAAATGTTTTGGGCGACGGGAACCATAAGCTTTAAAAAGGTATCTGCGATATCTTCATGCAGATACAGTCTAGAGCCGGCAACACAGCTTTGCCCTGTAGCTCCAAAAATACCGGCAATAGAACCATTCACAGCACTTTCGATATCTGCATCTTCAAAAACAATGAATGGGGATTTACCACCCAATTCAAGTGAAACTTCGGCAAAATTTTCTGCTGAATTATGAAGGACATATTTAGCCGCGGTTGGGCCACCTGTAAAGGATATACGCGCTACTTTTGGATGTGTTGTCAGAGCCTTACCGCAAGGATCGCCGTGGCCTGTAATTATGTTTATTACGCCAGGGGGGAAACCGGCTCGTTCGACCAATTCGCCGAATTCCAGCATGGCAGCGGAGGCATGTTCAGAAGCTTTTAAAACTACTGTATTACCGGCTGCCAGGGCAGGTCCGATTTTAACAGCAACGAGAAAAAGTTGAGAATTCCAAGGAACGATCGCTGCAACGACTCCCAAGGGTTCACGATTGGTAAATACGAACATATCGGGCTTGTCGATTGGCAAAACATCGCCAGAAATTTTGTCTGCGCAGCCGGCATAGAATTGAAAAAATTCTGCAATATATTTTGCCTGCCAACGCGTTTCTTTAAGCATTTTTCCGGTGTCAATGCTTTCTGTACGGCCAAGGATCTCGGATTTTTCCGCCAATAGCACGGCTAAATTTCTCAAACATGCACCTCTTTCTGTGGGCAGCATCTTAGACCATGAGCCAGTTTTAAATGCACGATATGCTGCTTGAACTGCGCGGTCTACATCGTCTTGAGTAGCCTCGGGCACTTCGCTCCAAACATTTCCAGTTGATGGATTTATGCTGTCAAAAGTTTTGCCATCAGAGGCACCAACCCATTCACCATCAATGAGCATTCTGTACGTCTGAATTTCTCCCATGTTTCCCTCCGGCAAAGTTATCGCTGATTCTCATTCTTGCGACTTCTTTTTAAAAGAAATGCGATTTTTCGCCACCGCATGGCGAAAATTAGGAGTTTTTGGCCCGATTAAACGGGCAAAACTGCTAATGCAACAATAACAAGCTGCTCTTATGATTGATATGTTTAAAGGAACAAGTTTTAGGGATTCGGGGAATTCAAAGGGCCCTATTCTCATTTTTATCCACGGACTTGGTCTGAATAAAGATGTCTGGCAATGGCAACTTCCTGCTTTGGAGAGGCACTATCGCCTTTTCACATACGATCTTTGGGGCCATGGAGAAAGTGCTCACCCAGAGGAATTACCGTCCTTGTCGCTATTCAGCGAGCAGTTAAGAAACCTCATGGACCATAATGGTTTCAAAAAAGTGACACTCATTGGCTTTTCCCTTGGGGGTATGATTGCTAGGCGTGCAGCACAGGACATGCCTGAACGATTACATCGTTTGGTCATTCTCAATTCACCGCATGAGAGGACAACAGCGGCACAAGCAGCCATTGTGGCCCGAGTTGAACAAGCTCGTTTAGAAGGGCCAGCTGCAACGGTTGAAGCGGCTTTAGCTCGTTGGTTTACCGACACTTATCGTTTAGCTAATCCTGAAATAATGGTATTGGTTCGCAGTTGGATCCTCGCAAACAAAAAATCATTCTATTACAAAAATTATCGGGTACTTGCTGATGGTATAGATGAAATCATTGGACCAAAACCGCCTATTGCATGCCCGACACTAGTGATAACGGGGGATGAGGACTTTGGAAATGGGCCAGAGATGGCAACTAGAATTGCCGATGAAATAAAAGGTAGTGAGGTGGTTATTATGAAAGGTTTGCGTCATATGGCGTTGATAGAAGGCCAAGATAGAATAAATAGGCACATAACGGAATTTTTATGGAAGAATTAAACTCACGAATATGGATTAAAAATCTATTTGAGATAAGAAGACAAAATTTGGAAAGACAACGGTACAATGGACATCAGTAAGCTCAAAAAAGCATTTGGTAGTTTTGCGACCGGTGTCACTGTTGTTGCTACGTGTGAAGCCAACCACACCCCCCGTGGGTTTACAGCAAATTCCTTTTCATCGGTATCATTAGAGCCGCCCCTATTGCTGATTTGTATCGCAAAATCTGCCTTAAGCCTTGCTGTATTTAAAGAGGCGTCTTTCTTTTCGGTAAATATATTAAGTGAAACACAACGTGAGGTCGCCCGGGTATTTGCTTCCCAATCAGAGGAAAAGTTTGATTGTGTGCCATGGGAAAGCGGCTTTAAAAATGTTCCTTTACTGTCTGGATCGCTTGCCCGTTTTGTTTGCAAAACGGATCGGCATATAGAAGCCGGAGATCACACGATACTAATTGGTGAGGTCAAAGACTTTGATTACAAGAAAGGTAATCCGCTCAGCTATTTTCGAGGGCAATATGTTTCACTAACAAATAACCTGTAGAGTTTAGTTACACTTATCCCAAATGATGAAAAAGATGCGTTTATTTCTGATACTTGAGATTTTGCAACATCGAGCAAAAGTTTTGTGATTAAAAGCTATCCATTAGCAAAAAAACAGAGGGAGCCAAAATGTTACCAGAGCTCAGAAAAGTTGTAACTTTTGATGAAGACATACACCGTGAAGGCGGTCGTGCCGCAGAACCAGCTTTGCGGATTATTGGTGTTGCTGCAGTTGTAGCAAATCCCTGGGCAGGGCTTGGATATGTGGCAGACCTTTCTCCTGAAATTAAACGCCTGGCACCGGCACTGGGTGAAATGCTCACAGATAGGCTTATTACTCTGGCGGGCAGTGGCAAAGCAATTGAGGCCTATGGTAAGGCATGTGTTGCGGGTGTCAATTGCGAACTCGAACATGCATCTGCTCTTATCCACACCTTACAATTCGGAAACTTCTATCGTGAAGCAGTAGGCGCAAAAAGCTATCTTGGTTTCACCAATACACGAGGACCTGCCAATACCCAGATTGCCGTTCCTCTAATGGATAAACACGACACAGGTCGTCGTTCACATTATCTGACTGTCCAGTTTTCGATTTACGATGCACCTGCTGAAAACGAACTCGTTGTTGCATTAGGAGCTGCAACTGGCGGCCGCCCTCATCACCGAATTGGTGACAGATACTCAGATCTGGCAACAATTGGTCGGGCTGTTGATAATCCAGCTGGCATTTAGTATGAAAAAACTTGTTTTTAAAGAGCATGTGGCCAACAGGTTTATCGGTTTATCGGTTTATCGGTTTATCGAATGGAGAGTTACGTCCAGAAAAGTACTATGGTTCTAATGAAAAATTGCACGTGATCGCCGTTTTGGCCGCATAAAAAATCACCTCATTTATTTAAAGGAATTATTATGGAATTGAGTGATGAGGTCAGGATAAATGCCTCAAAGGAACAAGTATATCAGGCTTAAAACGATCTTGGAATTTTGCAGCAGTGCATTCCGGGTTGTGAGGAGTTGATTAGGCATTCCGATACCAAACTAGAAGCCAAAGTTGTTTTGAAAATTGGTCCGGTAAGGGCGAGGTTTTCGGGAAATATTGAACTTAACACGGATGGTGCTGCGGCAGGTTATGCAAAGGGTGGTGCAGACGTAACTCTTTTGTCTGATGGTGCAGAAACCATCTTGATGTATCAAGCGAGAGCAGAAATTGGTGGTAAAATTGCGCAATCAGGAAGCCGGTTGATTCAAGGAACTGCCAAACAATTAGCTGGAAAATTCTTTGGTAGTTTTGTAGAGAAAAAAAGCAAAGAGCGGTATTTAAGGTTAGACGCGCATAGTTATTGCTTTATTCTAATTCTAACTTATTTTCTTGATTATATAACCACGATAACTGTCTGGCTATGCAACAAGTTAAAAATAAGCGCTCTATTTCATCAAGTCAGACTAAGAGTTTTATTTCCACTTTCTTGATGAACAACCGAGATTTTTGAGACTAAATCTCATTTGAAATACCTCAATGCCAAGAATGGCAGAAATTTGGTTCGATTACGGTTCAACGAGTTGGGAACACTTGCAGATCTTATCATTCTTGTCCATAAAAGAATAGGTGTTTACAGTTTAAATGTAATCAGAAACATGCTCAACAAAAAGTTATTTTCTTGTAATGAGATGGTACCATGAACAGCGAAAATGTATCGTTAAATACTGAAATTGAAATATCGAATTTGTTTAAGGATCATGCCGACGGAAACTGTCTTTCGCGATCCTTTTACACATCTCGAGCTATATACGAAAGAGATATTGAGCGGTTTTGGAATGCTAGTTGGATATGGGTAGGGCATACGAGTCAATTACCAAATGCTGGCGACTTTTTTCTTTTTGAATATGGAAATGAATCGATCATCATTGTACGTGACCGCGACAAAGAGATTAATGCATTTTTAAATGTTTGCAAACATAGGGGTTCCAGAATTTGTCTTGAGCAGAATGGAAACCAACGTCTATTTGTTTGTCCATATCACGCTTGGACGTACGAATTAAATGGGGATTTGCGTTCAGCGCGCGAAATGGGCCCAAACTTTAATAGTAATAAATTTAGTTTGTTAAAAGCTAATGTAAGAATATTTTATGGTTTGATATTCGTTTGCACGGCAAATATTCCCCCAAATATTGAATTAGGATTGGCAAAGCTCGCTCCTCTTGTTGCTCCATTCCAACTTGAAAACCTAAAGATTGCTCACTCAGCTACGTATACAGTTCCTGCCAATTGGAAGCTCGCAGTAGAGAACTATATGGAGTGCTATCACTGCGCTCCATCGCACAAAGAATATGCAAAATCACATAGTATAAAAGACCCTGAACACCTCACCAAAGACCTTATAAATGCGTTACAAGAAAAATCTTTAGGTGTTGGCTTAAAATCAGAGATTATCAGTTTGAATACATTTTCAGATGATGTTTCCAAAATGGATTTTTACCATCGCCGCTACCCCCTATTTGAAGGTTATTTGACTGGAAGCCGTTCCGGGAAGCCAATTGCTCCGCTTTTAGGATGTCTTTCAGGGTTTGATGGTGGAGCGACCGACCTTCAAGTGGGAATACTCAACAACTTCCTTATTTATTCTGACTATATGGTTGGTTACCGATTCATCCCAAGAGAATTGCAAAAAACCGACATGGAAATAGTTTGGTTTGTGAAAGCCGATGCCGTTGAAGATAAACATTATAATAAAACAGAGCTTACATGGCTTTGGGACGTTACTTCGCAGGATGATGAAAGAATTATCCGGCTTAATCAGAAAGGTGTAAATTCGTACTTTTATTCCCCTGGTCCGCTTTCTACAATGGAATGGGGTATAAGCGCGTTCTATGCTGATTACCTTTCTAAACTGGTATCGGATTCCTGAGAACAATTTAATAATAGGCAGAATAAACAACAAATAGGAACAAATTTTAATGGGCACGATGGGCGACACTAAATCACATTTCAATGATCACTCTCAAGAAGTTTTGCGCCAATGGGATCAAAGCCATCAGTTTCATCCTTGGGCCGCGATGGATGACCCGCATGGATCTGACTATACGCTGATAGAAAAAGGGAAGGGCATTTACTTATGGGATAAAAGCGGGAAGCGCTATATAGATGGGCCTGGAGGCATGTGGTGCGCCCAGATTGGATACGGTCGAAAAGAAATGGCAGAGGCAATCTCCAATCAAGTTATGAAGCTGCCTTATGCTTCACCATGGACAAATACGACAGAACCTTCGGCGGTGTTGGCTAAGAAAATTGCAGACATTGCACCGGCTGATCTCAACAATGTTTTTTTTACAACAGGCGGGTCTACCGCGGTTGATACTGCATTGAGGACTGTGCATTTTATGAACAACCGCTTAGGTCGTCCTGATAAAAAAATTGTTTTGGCTCGTGAAAAGGGGTATCATGGGGCAACTTACTTAGCGGCGACTGTAACTGGAAAGGAACGGGATAAATCGCGATTTGATATTGAAAGTCGGCTCGTAAGGTTCCTACCAGATGTCAACCCTTATAAACGGCCCGACGGGATGAGTGTATCTGCTTGGTGTGACGCAAAAGTGGCTGATCTTGAAAATGCAATTGCACAAATTGGCGCTGACCGGATAGGCGGTTTCATTGCAGAACCTATTCTTTGCTCTGGGGGGGTAATTGTCCCTCCTGAAAGCTATCATAAGCGTACGTTAGAGATTTGTCGCAAATACGACATTCTTTATATTTCTGATGAGGTTGTCACAGCCTTTGGACGTCTTGGATATTGGTTTGCATCCAAAGATGTGTTTGACATCGAACCTGATATCATTACTTGCGCGAAAGGCCTTACATCAGGTTATTTGCCGCTTGGAGCATGTATAATTTCCGATCGTGTGATGGATCGAATGGTGAATTCGACCGATCTTGCTCTATTTTCTGCTGGTTATACATATTCTGCGCATCCCGTTTGTTGTGCAGCAGCGCTAAAAAATATAGAAATTTTCGAAAATGAGTGCATTCTTGAGCATGTAAAAAAAATAACACCGCACTTCCAAAACCGCCTGGAGGCCCTTGCTGATCATAGGGTTGTGGGAAATGTTCGAGGCATGGGTCTTTTAGGTTGTATTGAGGGAAAACCCTACAAAGAAGGTGTCACGCTTGACGATGAACGTAAGTTGGGTGCGCTGCTGGATATAGCCTGTGAAAAACGGGGCCTGCTTGTTCGCCCGCTTATAAATATGGCTGTATTCTCGCCACCCCTTGTGATTAGCGTTGACGAGATAGATGGAATGTTTGATATCCTTAGCGAAGCACTTGACGAAGTGGCTGACGGATTATAGCTCGTAAATTATGACTAATCTAGTAAATGACAGACTAAAAGGTGTCATATCTCTTTTAAAGCTTTAAGACATTTCCTCGCTTACGAAGCTAGCTTTTAATTGATTGCGCCATCTTATGGTCCATGATTTCCCGCTTTTGTTGTCGAAACATTAAATATGCAGCAAGCGATACAAGTACTGCAACAAAGATAATGATTATTGTAGCTAATGCATTTATGTCCGGTCTAAGACCGAGGCGAATCCGTGAAAAGATTAGGATTGGTAATGTGTTGGCGCCCGGTCCTGTCACAAAACTTGCGATCACCAAATCATCGAGTGAAAGAGTGAAAGCCAATAACCAACCCGATAACATACCTGGTGCAAGACGTGGCAGTGTTATTGCCTTCATTACTTTGAATGGCTTGGCGCCTAAATCTGAGGCTGCTTCCTCCAAGGTCTCACCGATCCCTGTAAGTCGTGCTTGAATAATAACGGCCACGTAAGCTAGCGAAAAAGTGATGTGTGCTATCGTGATTGTCGTAAAACCTCGTTCAGCCGGCCAGCCGATTAGTTCTTTCAGAGAAATGAAAAAAACTAGTAATGAGAGACCGGTAATTACTTCGGGCATCACAAGAGGAGCTACTAGCATACCACCAAAAATGGTCCGACCTCTAAAGCGTCCAAAGCGCACCATAGCAAGCCCAGCAAGTGTCCCAAGTACTGTCGCGAAAGTGGCATTAATAAAAGCAATCTGAAGGCTAAGGCTAACTGCTTCCCAAACCTCTGGTGATTCAAATAATTCTTTGTACCAGCGAGTAGACCAGCCACCCCATACCGGGACAAGTTTCGAATAATTGAAAGAGTAAATAATCAACAGGATCATAGGAACGTAGAGAAATATGAATCCAGCAAAAAGCATAAAAGTAAGAAACTTTGAACGACCTTGCAGCATACTAAGATCTCTCTGCAGCTTTGCCTTGATAATGCTGATAAATCGCCATTGGTAAAACTAATAGCAAAAGCAACACAATAGCTACGGCTGATGCGACCGGCCAATCTATATTACGAGCAAATTCGTTGTAAAGCTGTCTACCAATCATCTGAACGTTACCGCCCCCTAACAGATCTGGAATGACGTATTCGCCCGTAGCTGGGATAAAAACAAGAAGTGCTCCCGCAATAACGCCCGGCATTGTGAGAGGGAGAGTAATCTTAAAAAAAGTATTTATCGGACCTGATCCTAGATCAGCTGCAGCTTCGTTTAACGTGCCATCTAATTTTTCCATATTGGCGTAAAGTGGAAGAATCATGAAAGGTAGGTAAGTATATACTATACCAACGTAGACTGCGAATTCAGTGTAAAGCATTCGGATTGGCGTTTCAATCAAACCTAAAGAAATCAAGAGATTATTAACCGTTCCTTGATCCGCTAAAAGCCCCATCCAAGCATAGACCCTTAAAAGAAAAGACGTCCAAAACGGTAAGATTATCGCAAAAAGCAGCAGTTGTTTAGCAACTGGACCTGACCGGACGATGCCATAAGCAATCGGGTACCCAATGAGTAATGCTAAAAGTGTGGAGATAAATGCAATTTTTAGAGAATTTACGTAGGTTCTCGCGTAGAGTGGATCGTCAAAAATATATATGAAGTTATCAAAAACGAGTCTTACTGTTATAATAGTGCCGTCAACCCATTCAATCATATCGCTGAATGGCGGGCTGGAAATCGTAAGTTCAGCAAGACTAATTTTTGCTACGATGAAAAAAGGTGCAAGAAAAAAAATTAGGAGCCAAGCAAAAGGAGTTGCAATGACAAAAGTTTTCCATCTCGATTGCATACCGGACAAAAAGTTCAATGCTTTTAGAGGATGTGGCAATCTGTTTTTATCTTGAGCTGCTTTGCTTGTCATTCGTAAAATACCATTGCACTCGATGGTTCCCAATTTATGTACACTTTGTCGTCCCACATAAATTCATGCGTTTTATTTTGCGGGCGGGTCTGATTAGGTGCCGTTACATCTATAATTAGATCTTGCTCGAGCCGTATTTTGTAACGCGAAGTGTTGCCCAAGTATCCTATGTCATAGATGGTGCCTTCAGCGTTATTGGAGCCAGGCGCTAGATCAGGCTCTTTACTAAGAAATATTTTTTCAGGTCTGATCCCTATGAAAATAGCTTTATTTCTAATCGTAATTGGGGTGTTTTTGAGTGTAAATTCTCCGATTATAGTTTCAATTTTGAATCCATGTTCTAATTCTCCAACTACACTACCTTCAAAAATATTTGCTGATCCAATAAAATTAGCAACCATACGGGACTTTGGAAATTCATAGATTTCAGTTGGCGAGCCTGTCTGTACTAATCTACCTCGATCCATTACTGAGATCCTTGTAGAAAGGATCATGGCTTCCTCTTGATCGTGTGTAACCACAACAAATGTGACACCCACTTTATCTTGAATATTCATAAGCTCAAATTGCGTCTGTTCCCGCAGTTTTTTATCAAGTGCACCAAGTGGTTCGTCCAATAGGAGAATCTTAGGTTCTTTTACTAACGCTCGTGCCAGAGCAACTCTTTGTCTCTGGCCACCTGATAGTTGTTGTGGGCGCCTATTTTCGTAACCCTGCAATTCCACGAGCCTAAGTATATCATTAGTTCGTTCCTTTATTTCGCTTCGGGGTAAGCCATCTTGTTCAAGGCCAAAGGCAATATTTTTTGCAACGTTCATATGTGGGAATAGAGCGTAATTCTGAAACATCATATTAGTCGGCCGCTCATAGGGTGGCACGCCGGACATATCCTTTCCATCGATAAGTATTTTTCCTGAAGTAGGTGTCTCAAAACCGGCTAGCATTCTCAATAAAGTGGTTTTTCCACAACCTGAACCTCCCAAAAGGCAAAACAATTCGCCTTCGTAAATATCAAGTTCAACATTGTCGACCGCGACAAATTCGTCAAAAGCCTTTGTCACATTCTGGATCCTGAGCAAAGGCTGGCGATCACCTGATGGACCGCCTTCAATTTTTCCATAATCTTCGGGGTGATCCTCTTGATCGACCATTAAGAGCCCCTTGAATATCTTTGTAAAAAATAAATTTGTTGATAGGGCCGAGTAATCAGCCCTATCAGATCTTTAAGCTTAGTTACCAGCTTTAAAGTCAGTCCAAGTCCTGGTCTGAATACGTTGTACTTTTGGCGACAGAGAGGCGTTGGTGTACATTTGTGCGACCTGTGCGCTCGTTGGAAAAGCAGCTGGGCTTGAAGTTACTTGCTCATCTATCATTGGCTTAGCACTCTCGTTTGCCGTAGCGTACCATGTGTAATTGCTATCACCCGCTGCAACTTCTGGCCTCATGATATAGTTCAAGAACAAATGTGCGTCGTCTACGTTACTCGCATCGGATGGAATCAGCCAACCATCAATCCAAAGGTTTGCTTTACCCTCTCCTTCAGGCAGGAAGAAATCTAGTACCACGCCGGTATCTGCTTCTGCGGCACCTGACATGGCTAAAAGTCCGTCTGGCCCCCAAGTAACAGAAACGCAAAACTCCTTTTGTGGCATACGCTGGTAGGCGTAATTATCAAAAGTCTTTATATATGGGCGTATCGCGCTCAAAAGTTTCCCCGCCTCTTCGTAGTCTGCTTTACTGGTTGTTGCAGGACTAAGACCAAGATGGGCTAAAGCCATTGGTACAATATCTTGAGGTGAATCCAAAAACGACACTCCGCACTTGGCAAGCTCCTTCATGTGCTCAGGGTTGAAGATCATGCCCATTGAACCGATTGGGGCATCAGGATATGTCTCGAGAACCAATTCTTTGTTGTATGTCACTCCATGCGTTCCCCACATGTATGGTATGAAGTGATTGTTTCCGGGATCCCAGTCTTTACCCAGTTGAGCCATAATTGACTTGTCCATATGTTTGACATTACTCAGCTTGGATTTGTCCAATGGAGCAAGAATATTGGCCTTTATCAGGCGTGCAACCATGCTACCAGAATGGCTTACCACGTCATAACCACTATTTCCTGCCAAAAGTTTTGCATCGATGGACTCCGCTGAGTCATAAGTGTCGTAAATAACTTTGATCCCATATTCGCTTTCAAAATTAGTGATTGTCTCCTCACCGATGTACTCTGCCCAATTCGTGATTTTAAGAACGCGGTCATCTGCGTTTGCTGTACTTACCAAAAGCCCTCCGATTAGTGCAGAACTAGTAAGTAGTTTTGAAAAGGATACTATCCTCATGACGTCTTCTCCCTGTAACTCGTTGTCTTTATTTAAATTCGAAAATAAATAAAAACTTTCATTAGTTAAGCTTAGCTAGTGCGTTTTGTTCAGCAGCGCATTTTCAACGTTTGCCAAAATGTGAAATACCAGTAGCCTTTTGTTATGTCCGAAGGCTAATCGCCACAGAACAGTTTAGTCAAGATATTATGATGCGCTAAAAGTAACTAAAATGTCTAATTCAAGCTCAGGATTGGATCCATCGAGCGGTGGAAGATTTTTAAATTACGTTAAACTTTTCTAAATTTTACATTTTAGATCTGCTTTTTTTGTGCAAAAGACTTCACTTTAACGAAACATTCTTTGAATTTAAGAAATTTTTGATAACATAACATTAACAATCAAATGGGGTTAAATAATGACTGCATCAGATCACTACAACGATACTACAATTAAATTTTTGGGGGATTTTTGGGGCGATGGATATATGTCGCCCGGAGGGCCAAAGGAAGTTGCTCGAGTGCTTGAGGGACTTGATTTAAATGACTTTTCGGTTTTGGATATTGGATGCGGTTCTGGACAAATAACTATAGAACTGGTGCAACAGCATGGCGCTAAACATGTTACTGGAATTGATGTTGAAGATACGGTTGTTGCTGCCACAAATAAGCGTGTTTCAGATTTGGATTTAACTAAAAATATTGAAATCAGGAAGGTAAATCCGGGACCGCTACCCTTCGATGATAATACTTTTGATTTGGTATTTTCAAAAGACTCTATAATTCACATTCCTGACAAAGAAGCTTTAGCCATTGAGGCATTTAGAGTGACTCAAAGTGGTGGATATTTCGCTGCAGCCGACTGGCTAATCTCTCATGATGGTGAGCCGTCAAAAGAAATGGCAGAGTACATATCCGCGGAAGATCTAGACTTTGCAATGGCATCTCCAGCGAGATACCAGGCTGCAATGGAAAAAGCTGGGTTCATCAACGTGCAACTTACTTCTCGCAATGCTTGGTACTCTGAGGTTGCTTCTGAAGAACTAAAGCGGTTCATCGGTCACGAACGAGAGTCTTGGGATATAAAATTTGGTAAAGATTTCATGAGTGAGCAAGAAGAAATCTGGGAAAAATTGGTGTTTGTTCTCGTTTCTGGTGAACATTGTCCTCATCATATAAGAGCGCAAAAGCCCGGTTAAGCTTCATTTGTTTCCTAAAAGGAGCAGGCAAGCCACGGTAGTATTTAACCTTTGAAAAGAAAAAAAATGCTTTATTTGGCTCGGTTAACGTGATTTTCAACTAAAGCGTTGAGCCTTGTTAAATAGCCCAAGAAAGCTCGAATTTTTATTATGCATCCCACCAATATCCATCAGGATCTCCAGGATATACGCCGAGATAAGGACCGTGTGCTTGATAACCCATCAGTCTTCGCACATTCTCTGGGTATGCATCAGCAATCTCTCTTGGCACAGTAAGATAGTGATTTTCTTCTTGGCGCAGCCATCCGAGAGAATAAGTTGTAATTAATCCTGTCCGAGGTTTATCAGTTTTATTTCTTCCCCCTGCATGCACCGCCGTTCCAAGATAAAAAAGAATTGATCCTTTTGTCATAACTGCACTGTGAATATCGCTTTCCCTAATAGACTCGATATTACGCATGTCTTGTGAGCCAGGTACAACGCGTGTGGCGCCGTTTCCAGCGGTGAAGTCAGTCAACGCAACCATAGCGGATATTTGAAATTCTATGCCGGGAATGCGAATTGGATAAAAGTCATCATCTCTATGTAGTTCCTGATTTCCCTCACCTGGCATGATCTCAATGGCAGTTGAAGAGCCAATTTGGTAATTAGTGCAATGCCTTTTTAAAACGTCATCGGCCACTGAAATTATAAAGGGGTGTGCAAGAATACTAGCCGATGAAACCGAAACCCCCAAAATACCACCAAGCCTTCTAGTTTTATGGCCATTAAAATCGTTGGTAAATTTTAGACCCTGCTTATCAAAAGGGTCCCTTAACTCACCTAAAACGGCGTCAATAATATCCAAATTAATGGCTCCCTCAACGATCACGGCTCCATTCTTTAGGAGTGCAGACGAAACACGGCCTGCCTCTGGTTCCAACTTCTCAATCATAGCAATTTGACTCTCTCAAAAATCTTTCAAAAAAATCCCTTTTTTATTTTTCTCATTTTTCAATTAGAGGACTACAAAACGTCTGACAAAATTGTTCTTATCTTTATCGCGTTGTGAATTTAAACGCCTCCAAATGATTTCCAACATTCTTGAATGCAATAGGGTGCGAAAATCTTTTCTTAATTATCTTTCGAGAGGTGGGGTTTGTTTAGCACGAGGTGGTGCGTAAAACGGGCTTTTAATTTCACTAAGTTTCTCCATTCGCCTTATCCATTGACCTTCTTTGAGCATGTAAATTTCTGCGAAAAGCGCAGAGGAGGTACAATACTGTGATTTTACGTGGGCCAATGCAATGCTTTTCTTCACGGTTGGCGACCATATACCTGAACTTATATGACCCACTTCGGTCTTTTTTTTATGATACACTAAAGCAGAATCTGAAGGCTTAAATCCGCCAACATCTAGTCGCAATAAGCGTGTGCGCGGTTTATCTTTGAGGTTGAGCAATGCACGGCGACCATTGAAATGGCCTTTGCTAAAATCCACCATTTTTCCCAGACTCAGTTCGAACGGCGTTTGTCCACGATGTAAATACTCTGTACTCTGTACTGGCATGAAGTCAACGCCGGCTGTCATGAAACCTGCTTCAACGCGCGCAATATTTACCGCGTCATAGCCTATCGCGCGCAAACCCCAATTTGAGCCAGAATTCCAAATCAAATCCCACAGTTGCGTTGCTTTTTCTTTAGGACACCAAATTTCGTAGCCGAGATCACCTGTAAAACCTGTTCTTGATATTAATACTCCCGTTGGGTCCGAATAGATGTCAAATGGTTTGGTATTATCCAGCTCAAAGCCGGCGTTGGAAAGAATAGAAAAGGATGTTGGGCCTTGCAAAGACAAAGCCGCCACCTCAGCACTCTCGTCTGTAATTTCCACTGCATAGCCCCATGCTGCTTCCAAAAGCCAATCAAGCATAGGTTCTTGGCAACAAAGTCTCCAGTTGTCGTCATTCAAGCGAAATAAGGTGCCATCATCAATTAACATACCCTCTTGATTACACCATATCGCGTACGCTACTCTTCCGACTTTAATTTTACGAACATCGCGAGTGAGCAGTCTGTTCAACATTAAATTGGCTTCCTCCCCCTTAATCCTATATTTGTGAAGAGGTGAAATATCAAAAAGGGATGCTTGATTGCGTAAGGCAAAATATTCAAATTCTACGCAATCCAATGTCGAAGGTGCTGCATATCCAGCCCAATTGTACCAGCTGCGTGCTCGGGATAGTGCCTCAAGTTGTTTTTGAAATGGACCGTCAATGAGCCCGGTCTTTGGATCGGTTACTATGCTCATTTGGTGTTTCGTAGCACTCTGAGAGCAGCATTCCGTCCACTGAGCCCCATTATATCACCGCCTGGATGGCTGGAAGATCCGCATAAGTAGAGGCCTTCCGGGCCGGTTCTGTAGGCTGAAAATCTTGGTGTGGGGCGGAGGTTAAAAATCTGATCTAAACTCATTTCAGCATGGTTCCAGTTTCCTCCCTCCACGCCTAAGTCGTGGGCAAAATCAATTGGAGTAATAACTTCGTAGTCTACAATTAATTCACCTATCTCGGGAATAAACTCTGATAAAGACTGGATAAATACATTCTTCAAACTTTCTTTTGCAGCCAGGTTCCAACCACCTTCCAATTCTGATGGTATAAACTGGACTATTGAAGACAACCAGCTCTCGTTTTCTCTTGTTATAAAAACTGATTCTGAAACAGGAGCCTCGGAAAACCGTCCATACTTACAGCAATTAAAAGCTCGATCAACATAATTAACGCTTGGAGCTACAACAAATCTGTTGTCAGTTATTGGTAGTTGTATATTCTTGAAACTGGGTAGTTTGGATAACTGTAAGTTTACTTTTGCAGTTGTTCCTGACGTTCTAAGATTTCGGATACTTCGGGAGTCTTCTATATCAAAAGACGATACACCAACTAGGTTTTTTATTGAATGCAAGCCGCTTGAGCATAGAACCGTATTCGAAAATAAAGCTGTTCCATCAGCTAACTCAACACCCCTTACAGAGTCATCGTCAATTAAAATCTTTTCAGCTGTTACATTCGTTTTTATATCGATTTTCAATTTGTTTACTACGTTTTCGAGCAATTCGAAAAAATTAATCATGCCTTTTATAGGCCTGGTTAATTCACACCCATGTCCGTATCTATAAATCAGGTTGAAAACAGTACCTGGGTTTCGCGGTCCTGAAAATAGCCCTCGAGTAGCATCGGCCGCTAATAAACCTGCAAGTGGGCCTTCTGGGAGGTCATCCAAAATAAAATCTGAGACATTCATTAAAATATCTTGAAGAAATTTTCGCATCTGCGATTTCCCAAGTAGTTTAAGGCTCAGAACAAAGCGTAGAAGTCGTAATACGTCTTTTGGAGAACTAAGGTTGTCATTGGCCCCGAATGGCGTATTTTCTGCTAGTTGTTTGAGTAATAATCCATATTTGGATAAAATTTTTGTCAGTTTTTGAAATGTGGCGTCATTGTCAGCCGATAATCCGTCTAAATAAAAAGCACTATCGTTTTTTACACGAACGTGTTTACCCGTTTTACAAAAGCAAATTGTTTCTATGGAGGTAAGTTCTTGATAATCAATTGACGCTAAACCCAAGTCTTTGATGACCCTCGGACTTAAATTCCATAGAAGATGCGCCGCCGGTGGTCCTGCTCTATTGTGTGTTGCCATGCCTCCCAGCTCACTACGTTGTTCAAGGATTGCAACAGATTTACCATTTTTTGACAGCAAGCATGCCGCGGCAATGCCATTTATACCACCTCCAATCACAATTGCATCGTAGTCAATCATGCGGCATAACCCTTCATATGCATTTTTTTTGACAAAGTTCTCAAAATTGTCCGGGCAGCGTTAGCGCCAGGCGCGCCCATTACACCTCCGCCTGGATGTGTCGATGAACCACATATGTATAAGCCTTTTATAGGAGAGCTATAATCAGAAAAACCCGGTATAGGTCTATTGAAAAATAATTGATCGAATGTGAGTTCGCCTTGAAAAATATTCCCCTCCGTAAGTCCGACTTCCTTTTCAATCTCCAATGGAGAGCGAACCTCCATATGCTCAATGTGCGAACGAATATTAGGGCATGCGATGGAGATTTGATCTAGTACACTTTCTGACAAAGCTTCGCGATGCCTGGCAGTCCAATTTCCAGCTGAGCGAGAATCGCCAACTTTTAATTCATATGGCGCGTATTGGACAAACACTGTCATCATGTGGTCGCCTGTTGGGGCCATCGTTGGGTCGATCTGACTAGGAATGAGCATGTCTATATACGGATGCTCCGACCATCCACCTTCTTTCCATTGATCATAGGCTTTTTCGAGTTCGAGAAGGCTCTCGGTGCAATGCATATCGCCTCGTAGGAAACTAGCATTTTCAGGCGCCGAGGGAAATTCAGGAAAGCCTTTTAAAGATATGTTTAGTTTTGCAGATGATCCGCGGATTTTGAATCTTTTTACGGCTTTTATAAAGTTCTCGGGTAGTGCATCGGATTTTACGTGATTGAGAAATGTACGTTTTACGTCCATATTTGAAATGACGATCGGTGCGTAAAATTCGTCTCCATTTTCTAGCGCTACACCTTTCACCTTTCCATTTTCAACTATAAATTCTTCGATACCACACCCCTTATGCAGCCTGCCATTATGGTGTTCGAATGAAGCTGCCACGGCGTTCGAAATAGCTCCCATACCGCCGCGAGCGAAGCCCCAAGCGCCAATCCCACCATCAATATCGCCCATGTAATGATGCAACAGTACGTACGCAGTTCCAGGTGAGTACACGCCCAACCCAGTACCAATTATACCTGACCCAGCCAAGTGTGCTTTTATAAGGTCGTTCTCAAAATGCTCATCCAAAAAATCACCAATAGACATCGTCCAAAACCGCATTGTGTCCTGCAACTCTTTTTTGCCGAGTTCGTATGCCCTTTTGGCGAGAAATGCCATCTCGCTCAGATCTCTTGGGCGAGTCGATGTCGGGTCAGGTGCATTTCTCAGAAGGAAGGGACGTATAAAGCGACATTGACGCATCACTGCCGTAGCGTATCTTTGGTATGCGTCAGCATCGCGGGCTGAGAACCTACTTATCTCCCTACGAAGAGCATAATGGTCGGAGTAATATGCGAAATAATTCCCGTTCCTGGTAAAACTTGCACCGCCCTCGTATGGAATAACCTGCAACCCATATTTGGGAAGTTCTAAGTCTCGAGCAATTTCACGTCTTAATAACGAGCAAACATAGGAACAATTTGAATATGTCCATCCTTCATGAAGCGAGCGACTAACCGCAGCTCCTCCAACCCAGTCATTCTTTTCTATAATTAACACGTCCATTCCGGCACGCGCTAGATAGGCACCCGCAACTAAACCATTATGACCGGCTCCAACTACAATAGCATCGAATGTTGATTTAGTTCTCATAGACTAACGGTACAATTAAATCGTATGGTTGGATACTACATTTATGGATACTTATTATATTATTTGTCAAAAAATGGTCAGACATTTTTTAGTAAGAAAACCAATATTTCAGATGTATTTTCTGTTATTGGGAATTTTATAAAAACTTTGTTGCGACAAGTTTTCCCTTTCCGTTAATTGCGTCAACTAATGTTTTGCCTCAGAATCTCAAAGGCTATAAAAAATATCCTATAAAAACGGCTGAGAAACGGGTTAGTTTTTTTGCAAAACGTATTTTCAATACGCTACTTTCTTGCCATATTTTAATATAACTAGAGCGTTTTGACTTAGTGAAATCAAGCAGATTTTGATATTGTTAATTCTTTACTGACTAATGTTTTACTAAATTACTTATGGATCTCGCAGCCTTCTTGCCACTTTCAAAAGCCCCATTCACTAGACCATATATTTCTGGCTCAGTAGCTTCTCCAGCGAACAATAATTTCTCGCTTTCCATTTCACTGAGAATTTCGCGTGTACCACCGTGTCCTGGTTTAGCAGCACTATACGAACCGAGCGTTAGAGGGTTGTCGGCCCAGTCTGATGCAAAGCCTTTTATAAAGTGCTTCTTAGCGTTGTTGCCAACTATAAAAGTTAATTTTTCCATGGCATATTCAACGATTGCCTCTTGTCCACCTGCGTATAGATCCCAACCAAAAGCTCCGCCAATGAATCCCATAAGATAATCGTGATTTGTTGGCCAAGCTAGAAAGTAGCAACCACTTCCAATATCCTCCGTTGGAAGATCATATTGGACCCTATTATTCTCTCCGAGACCGAGGCGATTTCCATCAAAAAGTAAAGGAATTTTGATTAATAAACCCATGTTAAGGTCGTTTATTGCTTTTTGTTTGTAATGTGAAAGTGATGGTGTAAACTTAATTCCTTCCGATTTCAAAACTCCTACTGAAACAGTGCAGATACAATAACTTGCCTTAACTTTTCCCGCATTTGTGATGACCTCAACTTGGCAGCCAGAATGATCGATTTCGATTGCTTTAGTGTTGAATTTGATCGGGAAATTTTGGTTTAGTTTTGAAACCAAAGTGCCTAAACCTTCTTTAACAATATGGCTGGGTTGGCTAGATCTTCCCCTGAAATAGTCCAATGTCGAGATATCTTCCATATCCACTGCAAAGTTAAGCGCGCCTTCCCAGTTTTGATAGATACTGCTATTGGCAATGTGCGAAATCACGTGAGATGCGGGGATATCCTTGCCTGCCTGCCCGGCGGTGTTGATAGCGTGTTCAATATCATAACCCGCTTTAAGATACGCAACTTGAGAATTTGTCGATGACCTGCGTCCATCTTTTTCAAATGTGTCGGCACCGGCGTCAGTATGATCTAATAGTGTAAACCCATTTTTATAGCCAAAATCCTTGAAAAAGTTTTTATCAGATCCTGTGATCCAAGAGCAGCCATGGTCAACAGCTTGTCCAAATGAGGTGCTTTCTGTATAAGCCCGTCCACCCACGCGGTTGGCGGCCTCCAAAATTAAAAATGATATTCCTTTTTGGGATAGTTCACGCGCCGCCGAAAGCCCTGCAGCACCTGCGCCAATTATAATAACAGTCGGATTTAAAGGAAGATTTGCGTCAGTCATGTTACCTCATTTCCTTATTCATACATCAAATTGATATCACGGCTTATTTAAAGCCCCAAGGTCTGTGTGCAAAACTTTTGGTAATAGGATAATGTGAGTTGTGTTTATCTATTTCTACAGCTTGAATTCTATAAAATTCAGGGAGAATTTGTGAGTGCTTGAGAGACATGGTTGGGAAAAATTTCAATTCGATCCTAATATTGCGAACTGGGCTAAAGCGGCGCATCATGCAGGTTGTAAAGTTTTGGCTAATCAAATGATGCGAGCTAAATGGCTTCAGTGCGAGGGCACCTGGTTTGTGGGCGTTGATGTGCTTCCATCGAGTAAGTCCGGGGAAATCGGTGGGATGCCATTGCACGGAGAAGTTATTAAAAGACTCTCACATATCTTGACCAAACCGTTCCATCGCGCCCAACTCTCGGTAATTTATGGAGGTTATCCTAAACCTCGAAAAGGAGAGAGTACGGGAGCCTTTAAATATCGGCTTAAACGCGATGCTGCTCACGTAGATGGGCTTCTCCCCGTTGGAAAGGCGCGCCGTAGGATGCTCAAAGAACCGCACGCTTATATTTTGGGCATACCACTTAATGTGACATCATCGGACGCTAGTCCACTTGTGGTTTGGGAAGGGTCACATAACATTATGGGGGAGTATTTTCAGCAGGCATTTAAAGGAATTGACCCCTCGTCTTTTGATAAGATTGATCTTACAGAAACTTACCATGCCGCTCGTCGTAGTATCTTTCAAACTTGCCCACGCGTGGAGGTGCACGCTCGTCCTGGTGAGAGCTACGTTATTCATCGCCTTGCTCTGCACGGAGTAGCACCCTGGGCTGATAGAGCTACTGCACCTAAAGAGGGTCGTATGATAGCCTACCTGCGGCCCGAGCTGAAAAACATATCACTGTGGCCGTATTTGAAATGGTAAATACAAAAATATTTACTCTAATGGCAGAGGTGCGAGATCTAAGACTGATTTTTTTAATACCTTTTTTGATAGTTTCATGATGTCTCTTTTGTGCATTCGAACTGTGTGGTACTCGCCTATGAGTTAATTTTTCTTTCCCGCATGATTGCAGGTCAAAACCGCAGCCTCCTATCGGTTTAGTGACAGAAAACAACAATAGAAAGTCTGAGTTTGGATGGACAATGATCTTACAAATCAAAGAAGTAAATTCAGAAGGTTGGATAATTAAAAGATCGATTTTTAATTGACCAATTACTAGAAAACTCCGAAGTAGCTTGATGAAGGCCTTCAATATAAATGGATTATATTACAGATCCTTGGTTTTGTGTGCCATTTTTGCGCTCCGCCCACCACGGCGTTTGGTGATTTTAGGCGCGCGACTGGGCAGCTCTGCTATGATTTCTTGACGTTGCTCTCTGCTCATTTTCGACCAACGGCTTATCTCTTCAATCGTCCGAAAGCATCCGGTGCAAAGCTTTTCCGTTGGATGAACCAAACAAATACTGACACATGGCGATTCAACTTCGTTTCGTTTCCATATTCGAGCAGCCTTTTTTAGCTCAGATTTTTCCATCTTATTCAAGCTGCCTCAATCGATTTAGTGCACCCTGCAGGATATAGGAGGCTGCAACGTGGTCTATCACCTCAGAGCGACGTTTTCTTGTCGTATTTGCCTCCAGTAGCGCCTTTTCCGCGGCAACGGTAGAGAGCCTTTCGTCCCAGAACGTGATCATAAGATTAGTTTTCTGGTTGAGATTTCGAGCAAATGCGCGGGTTGATTGTGCCCTTGGTCCCTCAGTCCCGTCCATATTTCGCGGCAGTCCCAAAACGATGCCTTTTATTGCACGGTCATCACATACTGTCAGAAGTTTCTCTGCGTCCTTAGTGAATTTTTCCCGCTTTATGGTTTCCAGAGGAGTAGCCACGTTGCGCAGAAGGTCTGAAACTGCTAGGCCTATAGTCTTTGTACCTAAATCAAGTCCAATTATTGCGCCAAGGTTGGGTAAATTTTTTGCGAACTCTGAAATCTCTTCAAAAATCATTTTATCAGCCCAATTCGAGCTGCGGTTTGGTTGATTAGTGTCAACCCCTCTTTGTGTTCTTTAAAGGCCGCCTGCGCTTCAAGAAGAATGGCCTGAGCCTGCTTGATGCGACCAAGAACTGTGAGTGATCTTATCAAGCGCGCCCAGTCCTCTGGCGGCCCCCCTTCGGTATTAAGTCTTTGACCTAACCCTTCAACCATCCCTTTTATCATAGCAAGGCGTTCTTCGCCACTCATCTCACCGGCGGCTTCAATTTCCTCATTAGAAGGGCCAGATTTTTCAAGGTTCGGCAGAGGTGGCAAAATATAATCTTTAACGCCAGCCGCAAGCGCAACCTCCACTATTTTTGAACGGATTGGTTCTACCCATGGACTTTTGGGATCAGATTTAGCTAAGAGCTGTCGCCATAAAAGAAACGCTCGATCTGGCCTGTCGATCTGCAAAAACATCAACCCGATGTAATAACGCGATGGCTCATGCGTTGGATCCTGCGACAAAATCTTATTTAATGCAACTTCGGCTTCTGGGGAAATGTAGCCTCTGGCGGAAAGTATTAGCATTTCCGCGTAGTTAAACTGATCCTCAATCGTTGACCTATCCCCTTTTATTCGGATGATGTTTTCTTGTGCTTCGCTTGCTGCGAGAAAATTCATCAACCCAGCTTCAATTTGCGTCAATAATATATGACCTCGAAGATCATCTGGACGCTCAGAAACAGTTTTGCGTAATTGTTCCAAAAGCCTTACATCCGTTTGGTTGGTTGGTAAATTCGCTTCTTGAGGATTTTGGTCGATCCAATCATTAAGTGAAGGACGACTAAGTCGTAGCTGCTCCGCCATTACTATACGATCTTTTTGTGAAAGATCCCCATATCCAGGAACTCCGATCAGGTGGTAGAGGCTTAAGCTGCCACCAATCAGAATCACCGATATTATTGTAGCGCCTAAAATCAGTGTTGAATTTTTGTCAAAAGACTGAGAGCGTGATGCAGTCTGATCCAGAGTAAGAATGCGCCGCTTAATTTCAGTGCGCAGGTGCTCTGCTTCCCCAGCCAATATTAGCCCACGCGCTAAATCACGATTAATCTCGTCTAGTTGCGCTTTGTAAAAGCCCATTTCTTGATCGTTTTTGTTAGCTTTTGGAGCAGGAATACGTAGAGTTGCGGTTAAAAAACCTGCCACACAGATCGAAATCGCAGTGATGATCCCCCAGAACAACATACTTACTCCTTACAGTATGTTTTCCTGTAATGGGAGTTTAATACTTTAAAAAGAGGCCCAAGACATCTTGACGCATATGTCGCTTCCTGCTTTGCATGTGACGCAGCTAGTCTTCATCATTTTTTAAACCTTTGTAACAAACCTAGGGATAATGAAAGCGGAGCCGAAATTTGTATGAAACGTTATTCTGCCTTTGCTATAGCGCGTGAAGCCCTGCGGTTTCATTCTGGTTGGGAACGAGCTTGGCGTAACCCTAATCCAAAGAAAAAATATGGCGTTATTATAATTGGTGCTGGAGGGCATGGCCTTGCCACTGCTTACTATCTTGGGCGCAATTTTGGAATTACTAATGTAGCGGTGATTGAAAAAGGTTGGCTCGGAGGCGGCAATACGGGACGTAATACAACAATCATCCGATCGAATTATCTGCAAGACCCCTCCGCGGCAATCTACGAAAAATCTCGGCGTCTTTACGAAACGCTGAGCCAAAATTTGAATTATAACGTGATGTTCAGTCCTCGTGGCGTGATGATGCTCGCCCAGACCCACCATGAGATCAGAGGATACCAACGAACTTCACATGCGAATGCCCTCCAAGGGGTTGCCACAGAATTCATAGGACCAAACCAAGTCAAAGCTCTTTGCCCTATAATTAATGTAAATGGGCCGCGCTATCCGATTTTGGGAGCCCTCTGGCAACCGCGCGGTGGTACAGCTCGTCATGACGCAGTGGCTTGGGGATATGCAAGAGCTTGTTCCAATATGGGCATTGATATTATCCAGCAATGTGAAGTTACTGGGATTGACAGGAAAAATGGTAAAGTGACAGGGGTCCAAACGTCACAAGGTACGATAGGCTGTGATAAATTAGGCATCGTTGTCGCTGGCCACTCAAGCGTACTTGCAGATATGGCAGGTTTTCGTTTGCCGGTTGAATCAGTAGCCCTTCAGGCACTTGTTTCTGAGCCTATAAAACCCTGCATGGATGTTGTTGTTATGGCTAACACTGTACATGGCTACATGAGCCAGTCTGATAAGGGCGAAATGGTAATTGGAGGTGGTGCAGATGGATTTAACAATTACACGCAGCGTGGAAGTTTCCACCATGTTGAAGAAACGGTGCGAGCCCTAGTAGAAACCTTTCCGATAATATCGCGGTTGAAAATGTTGCGCTGGTGGGGCGGAATTGTTGATATGACTGGTGACAGATCGCCCATAATATCAAAAACGCCATTGGAAAACTGTTTCATCAATTGTGGTTGGGGCACTGGGGGGTTCAAAGCTATACCTGGTTCGGGCTGGGGTATGGCTGAGCTTTTGGCCAAGGGACATTCAACATTGACTGATGAATTTTCAATTTCGAGGTTTAAAGAGGGAAAATTTATAGACGAAAGCGTTGCAGCTGGGGTGGCGCATTGATGACTTTACCTTTTATGACCCTGAATCTCTCGATAATATCAATATACCGAGCGGGCTATATTTATCGAACAAACCTTAAATTTTTAGGTAAATGTCTTAAAGAAAAGCTTGAAAATATTGTTGACGTACAAAGACATGTGAGGAATTCTCATGTTAATACTTGAGTGCCCCTATTGCGGCTTAAAAGCAGATGAAACAGAGCTTAGTCCTGGTGGTGAAGCGCATGTCAAACGTTTTGGGCCGGAATCCTCAGATGAAGAATTGGAGTTTTATCTTTTCATTCGCGAAAACCCCAAGGGTGTACATTTTGAGCGTTGGCGGCATTCAAGTGGATGTGGTAAGTGGTTTCATGCTGCGCGTTGTACCATAACGATGGAGGTCTTTGGGACTTATCCGGCTCAAACTTATGAACCCCCAATAGAAATCAAGGATAGGATTTCAGCCAAACGATCTAACCGTTCAAATAGGAAAACTTGATGAGCAGGCGCCTTCCTTCTTTAGGTCGACTAATCGACAGATCGAAACCTGTCGCCTTCACTTTTAATGGTGAGAAATTAGCAGGGTATATGGGCGATACATTGGCATCGGCACTGTTGGCAAATGACAAGATTCTTGTAGGGCGCTCGTTTAAATATCATCGCCCACGCGGAGTGATGACTTGCGGGCCAGAAGAGCCGAATGCGCTAGTAAATCTTGGTCGTGGTGGATCTTTTGAACCAAACCAACGAGCCACGACCACTGAACTTTTTGAGGGACTGGAAGCAACATCTCAGAATCATTGGCCAAGTCTTGAGTTTGATGTAGGAGCGATCAACGCTAGAATCCACCGGCTTTTGCCAGCGGGATTTTACTATAAAATGTTTATCCATCCTCGTCCGCTCTGGAAGTACGTTTATGAACCCTTTATTCGGAAATCGGCAGGATTGGGTCAGGCTCCAAGCGCAAAAGATGCAAATCGATATGAGCATTTTTATGGGTTTTACGACTTTGTCGTTGTTGGTGGTGGCATTGCAGGGCTGCAAGCTGCGAAGTTAGCAGGCGCTTCTGGGAAACGGGTTCTTGTTATGGAACAAACGGCTGAATGGGGTGGGCGTGCGCGGATTGACGATCAAATTTTTAACAGTCAAGCTGTGAGCAAGTTTGTTGAGGAGACGGTTACTTATCTACGCTCGCTCTCTAATGTAAATCTGCGCACTAGGATGATGGGTGC
>MDTB01172121.1_pt1 | contig 34014 bp, 34 predicted proteins | sample 811161 | NCBI WGS metagenome assembly MDTB01 (sample SAMN05326650, study PRJNA326480) | marine metagenome | isolation source: seawater | place: Mediterranean Sea | collected 2009 | reverse complement strand
TTCAACAGTAGCAGGATTATCACCTGTAACTGTTACAACAGGGGCTGTTGTATCAACCACATTAACAACTCTTGTAGCTGTAGCAGTGTTACCATCTTTGTCTGTTGCTGTATATGTAATAGTATATGAGTCAACTACTCCGGTATTTACAGAACCAGTTGTAGTAACATCAGTATCTCCATGGAATGCATCAAATGCACTTGCTCCAGCATCAGTATATGTAGCTCCTAATTCAACTGTAGCAGGATTTTGTCCAGCTATAGTGATCACTGGTGGTACATTATCATCGTAACCATCGTCAATGGCATTAGAAACTAATGCGCCACCTAGAAGAATTAATAAAGTTTTTTGGATTGCTGATAATTCAGCTGCTATCTCGGCAAGTTTTGAGGTTATGTTTTTACTTACGCTAGGACTTTGCGTTGTTGCTTGTTCCGCCAAAAGATTTGACTGTTCTGATATAAGTGCCAGTCTTCTATCTAGTAATTGATTTTCATCCATCTGGCTAATTCTATTTTCAATTTCTGCTAATTTAGCAATAGAAACATCCTCAGAAGCATATACAGAATGGCTTATACCAACTGAAAAAACAACTAACAGCGATAAAGTGATCTTAAAAATTCTATTCATATTCCCATTTCCTCTTTTACTTAAAATGATAAAAAACCTCTAAATTTTTTTTACAATTTTACTATACACTAAAAAAATTAAATTAATTGGCAATAATATCATTGCCAAGCAAGTAAATAATACTCTTTATTTATAAAAAAATCATACATATATAAAAAAATAATGTATTAAATTCATACATAACAATTTTAATTAATTGGTCTAAATTTAACCAATAAATCATGCAATGTGTTCCTTCTATTAAGCTTAGCACCTGGATCTTTGGTCAGAGGTCGCCACGTATAATTAATGAGATTTCCATAGATCGGTATGTTGAAGAAGATTCCTTTATCAAAACTACCTTCTCCAAATTGCCCAGAAGTCACGTCTGTAATTGTTGCAAAAACACCAAAACGAACACCATTTCTGTATGATCTTGATAGCTCAATACTCATACCCTCATCACCAGCTAAGTATTCGCCAGCAGAAACTTTCATATCAAAAGGAATAGATCCATAATTACGGTAATATAAATTTGCTGTGGCTATAGTATTCTGATAATTCAGCCTACCAAATCCCCATTTGTAGTCCCTTTTGTGAACATTAAAAACTTCAAACCCAAAAGCATAATTAGTGTTTTGTTTAAAATATAAATATTCAAAGCCAACTCCAGAAAACATATCTTCTAAGATGCCTCCCGTGAACATAAAGTGATTATTCCTCTTTGGTGTTATATAAAAATCAAGCTGAGCTCTTCCAATCAAAATACCATCATTCATGTTTCTCAAATAGTTTTTAACATCTGATCTAACTTGCGCGGGAAAAACAGTTTTTGGGGGTAAATTTAAATCTTCAAAATTATTCCATAAGCTGTATTTTAAATTTGTATTGAAAAACAAATTATTTCTTATAATAAATTCTGTATCATTTTCAGCAAGAAGCGCTCCCTTAAAAAATTCTTCTCTAGAGGCAAGAAAAGGTCTGAATCGAACCACGTTAGATGTATTAAAACCTCTAGTCTTTTTCTTTGCATAAATAGTTTCTGCATTTTTCATAAAACTATCATCTATCTCTGAAATAGCTTCTAAATCAGCTATTTTGAGATCTTTTTTGATATTTTTATTTATTCCAGCATCAATAGATGCCTGTGTAATAATCTCTTCAATGATATATATATCTGGATGTATAAATTGGGTTAATTCTAAGCCAATTGATCTACTGGTTTCATAAATTTTCTCAACGCCAATTCCATTATTTTCCAAATTTTTAGTAAGTTTTTCGTATTTACTATCATTATTTTCTACCTTAGCTTCCTGGTATTTGTATTTTTTTAATGTGCGTTTTGGATTATTTTTATAAATAAAGCGTATTGATGAATAACTACCTCTTTCTCTTGAAAAACCAATTGTAAAATTACTGTTAATGTTGTACTCAAATCCAAATGAGTAATCATTCTTAGATACTCCGTGGCCTACTTTGCCAGGAGTTAGTGTAGAATCACGTTCAAATTTTATAAGCACCTTATCATTAATTGAATGAGATACACCAAAGAATGGAGATACAGTATTTTCTGAAAAGTATCTGTCTAATTGAAACTGTCCTCCATTTCCCTCATAGTCAGCTGGTCTAAAATTAAATGAATCATTCAGGTAACCAAAAGGGTTTTTAAAGTTAGTATCTAGGCCATTTAAAAGACCCCAACCTAAGCCAAAATGAAAGTCAGTTTTATTTATTCCATAACTCCCAACAATATACTCTGAACTATAAAGACCAGTTCCGGCAATATCATATATGCCAACTGCAAGCGCTGGCCATTTACCTTCTTCCTTCAATCTAAGTTTTACATTAAAACCCTTATCTTTGTAATCCTGTTTACATACTGGATCAGACGGGACACTGCAATATGGTCTACCTTGAATGTTTGTATAAAAAAACGATGCCTCCAGCCAGTCATAAGGTGAGGAAGTCATTGTAATTTTTTGATCAGGAGTTCCATCATAAACAGTTATTCCATGAACTTCCTCATCATAAAATCTAGCACTAGGCATATTAATAAGGCCGAGAGTGCCATGATTATTGAATGAGTTGTAATTAAAACTGTCAGCTGAAATGACTTTTGAAAATATTAACAATAGAAAAACATACTTTGGAAGAAGTTTATTTCTATATTTCAATTTTTAATTATTATTTTGGATTGCAACTAATGATGCCAAGGCTACACCTAAATTGCTAACTATAGAAATGTATGCTTGGGTAGCTAATCTCCTTGGAGTTGATTCATCAAGTTCTCTTGGAACAAAGATAATAGAACCTGGATAAATTTCAATATCATTTTGTGGGGAGCCTTCAAAAATATTTCTCTTATATGAATAAAACTGAGATTCACCATTCGGATGAAGTATGTAAATAGATTCCTTGTCAGCATATTTTTTATATCCGCCAGATCTGGCAACAAAAAATTCTGCATCTTTTCCTTGTGAGAACATTACAGCACCTTCGGATGAAATTTCTCCATAAACATACACGACATTGGGTTTCTCTGGAATAAATAGTTCATCACTTTCATTTACAGGGTAAAGGTTGCTTAATTCTTCATTATTTAAATCAACAACAACTCTTCCATTAGGCTCAGAATTTCTAGTCTCTTCTGTAAGTCCTACTAATGTAGTTAGATCAATACTCTGACCAATACTTTGTTCAGTGATCGCTAATATATTTGTTAAGAACTCTTGATATAAAATTTCCGAAGCTATTTTGTTTATTTTTTTTGCTTCTTCGTTCTGATAAACTGCACCAAATATATATGCATTATCTGTAAAACCTCCTGCAACATCAATTAAATCAACTAAAGTCTGTCCTGGTGCCATGGTGTATGTGCCTGGTTTAAGGACAGCTCCAGAAATTTTAGCTTCTCTATATGGATATTCTCTGATGTAAATTATATCTCCATCAAGAGCTAGTATTGAACTGAATTGAGATACATTTACTATGGGAATGCTCTTGAGAGATCCATCAAGGATTCTTTCTAAGCTTACATTACTATAGTCTGCAGTTCGTTTAACTCCATTTGCATATTTGATAACGCTATCTAAATTCTGTCCTTTTTTGATTTCATATTTTGAGGGCCTAAAAACTGCTCCTTCAATGCTAACAACATTCTGTCTTGCCTCAACAAAAATTACATCACCAGACCTTAAACGTTTTTTTAAATTATATTGGCCATTAATTAGAAGATCATACACATCAAGTGATTCTATAATTTCATTATCTCTTATGAGATTAATTTCTCGGTAAGACCCAAATTTACTAATTCCACCAGAAACAGAAATTGCATGTAAAATATTTGAATTTCCAGTCAGAGTATAGATACCAGGATTTTTGGAATTTCCTGTGACCAAAACGTTTACATCTCTTATTTCGCTTAAAGAAATAATTGCCTGAGTGCCAATAAAGGCATTATTTATTCTTAATTCAATAAGAGAAGATGCTTGACTAAGTGTTAATCCTGCAAGTGTAATTTTACCAATGTCAGGAAAATTAATTGCACCATCCCCATTGATAATATAATCATCTATCTCATCCTTCTGACCTACTAACTGAATACTTAAAACATCTCCTGTATCTAATGTATATCCACTATCTGGATTTGGCTCATTAATTGGCATAAATGTGGTTTGAAATGTATTGAAAAAGTCTGATCCGAATAACAATTCTTCCTCATCATCAAGATCTTCTTGAGGTTGATTCAACTTTGAAGAATTTAAGTAAGCGCTATAGTTTTGATTAGCACTATTTTCTTGTTGTGCGTTTTTTTCAAGAATATCTGCTCTTATGTCATCTGGCAAACTCTCAAGAAACTCTTCATTTATTTCTTGTGAATTTAAAGATAATGTAAATATTATTGCAAATGCAAACCCTATTTTTTTTTTCATGTGTTTATATTATACCTTTATATATTTAATGTAAGAATATATTTGCTTAATTCAATCCAGGTATATTAACACCTTCGATGGAGCAAGTGTGCTCAATTATAAGATTCATAACCATGTTGACTTCTTGTTCTGTTATTGTCCTTTCAATTGACTGAAAAATAAATCTAAAACCAATCTTTATTTCAGCATTCTTTTCGTTAAAGAAATAATCAAATATAAAAACCTCTTTTAAAAGTTCATTTTCGTAATTTAATATAAAATTTTGTAAAGCTTTACTTTTTGAATAGTCTTTAATTGAAAAGGACAAATCTCTGAAAGAAGATGGATAATCTGATATCGGGGAATACTTAATGTCTAGTTTATTTTTTTTAGCAACATTATTTGAATAGTTTACATAAAAAAATTCATCTATTTCAATTTCTAGATATGTAATGACATTTTTTGACTTAGATTTTATATTATCTCTAGAGATTACTTCGTAATTCAATTCAACGCTATCATCAATATGCTTATCAATAATATTAGCTAAATATTTCTTATCTAATTTTTTTGAATAATCTTCAAAATTTTTATCAACTCTTCCACTAATTATGATCCCAATGCAGGCCTTAGCTGTACTTTTTTCTAATGAATATATATCTGCAATTTCAAATAATTTAATACTGTCCTGCTGCCTTCTTTCATTATACAAAAGGTTTTCTACTAATGAATTCTTTAAATTTGTTCTAAGAAATCCTCTATTAATGTCTAAAGGATTATCTACTTCAATTGAATTTTCATTATTTAATGATGTAAAAGGATCATTAATGACTTCAAAAAACCCATTATCAATTAAAAGATTCTTAATTTTTATCAAGTTATCATTAACATTTACTTTATTTATTTTTGATGGGATATTAAATGTATTAGGGTTGATATTGTTATACCCAATTGAACGAGCTATCTCCTCAGAGATGTCATTAATATTTGATATATCATTTCTGTGAGTTGGGACATGAATTAGAGGTTCATTTTGATCAATGACAAAGTGCAAACTTTTTAAATAATCTGTGCAGGTCTTCTCAGAAATATCTGTACCTAAAATTTTATTAATTTTATCTAAATCAAAATCAACTACTTTTTTAGGTGATGATTGACAATCATTTCTGTAGAGTTGTAAATTTAATATATTAGTATGTTCCTCCACAATTTTTATAAATCTTCTTAAAACATAGTCATGACAATTTGGATCAACATTTCTTTCAAATTTATGGGCTGCATCAGAATTTATCGAATATTTGACGGCTTTACCCAAAATTACCTCAGGATTGAAGTATGCACATTCTATTAATACTGATGCGGTATTTTTATCACATGATGTAGTCATTCCTCCAACCACGCCAGCTAAATTTATTATCGTGTCTTGTTTATCTAAAAATACAAGATTTTCAGAATCCACCTCTATAGTTTTGTCTAATAGTGTTTTAAATTTTTGTCTCTTGGTGGAAAAATCTAATTTAAATTCATCTATTTTAGACGCTTGATAGCAATGTGTGGGCTGACCAGTCTCGTAAGAAAGGTAGTTTGATATGTCAGTGAAAAAATTATTCTTTTTTATATCTAAATCATTAAAATAATTTTCAAGCTCATTGTTGTAACTTTTTGGTATTGATTTAATATCAATTTTTAAAAATGAAATTTTAGGGCAGGCATTTTTAGAATTATTGGTGAATTTAAGATCTAGGGGTTTTATTTCTTTGTCGTATATTTCTCTGTTTAGATCTATTTCGTAGAACAAATTAAGCTCTCTCAGTATACCCTTTAGAGATAAACAATCTCCTCTGTTAGGAGTTAACTCAAGATTAAATATATCTCCATCTATTTCATGCTCATGCCCAAGTTGAAATAATTTATCAGACAAATCATTAATATTTGGTTTTTCAGTAATACTATTTACTAAGTCCTTATATAAAATTTTCATTTGAACTGTTTAAGAAAATCTAAATTGGATTTATAAAAATCTCTTATATCATTAACACCGTATTTAAGCATCGCAATTCTTTCAATACCGAGACCAAAAGCTAGTCCTGAGTATTTATTAGAGTCAATATTACAATTTTCTAAAACAATGGGGTTAACTATTCCACAGCCTAAAATTTCTAACCAGGCTCCATCATCTGACATAATATCGACTTCAGCTGAAGGTTCAGTAAATGGAAAATAAGACGGTCTAAATCTAATGATAATATCTTCTCCAAATAACTTATATACAATTTTAAAGATAAGGTCCTTTAAATTTGCAAAATTTATATCAGCGCCCACGCATATACCTTCAATTTGATGGAACATTGGAAGATGAGTAGCATCGTCGTCTTTTCTGAATACTTTCCCCCCAGATATAAATGATAGTGGAGGTTTTTGTTCAAGCATGCCTCGTATCTGAACAGGTGAAGTATGTGTCCTTAAGACATTTGATTTTTTGTTTACATAAAAAGTATCATGCATCTGTCGCGCTGGATGAGATTCTTTAATATTTAACATATCGAAATTGAATTTTTCTGTCTCAACCTCAGGTCCATCAATTAAATCAAAACCCATATCAACAAGAAATTCTATAATAAAATCTTTGGTTTGGTTTATAGGATGTATTGAACCTATGCTTTGAATAGCACTTGGAGATTTAATGTCTTTAGAGGATGACATTAATGTCTTAATTCTTTGCTAAATCAACAATTTTTTTAAAGGTTGCGCTATCTGTAATAGCGATATCTGCTAAGGTTTTTCTATTCAAATGAACACTTTTGGTACTTAAGCTATTTATCAATTTAGAATATGAAATACCTAATTCTCTTGCTCCAGCATTGATTCTTGCAATCCAAAGAGCCCTAAAATCTCTTTTCCTATTTTTTCTATCCCTGAAAGCATACTGAAGTGATTTTATGCTTGACTGTTTTGCTGTTTTATAAAGTCTGCTTCTAGCACCATAATGGCCTTTAGTAGAGTTTAATACTTTTTTATGTTTAGCCTTTGCAGATAATGATTTAGTTACTCTTGGCATAATATTTTTACCTATTAATTAGTCTCGAAGCCATCTTTAAAACTGTGCCACTTAATTTATTAAGGCCTCTATTATGCCTTTTTCTTTTTGTAGACTGTTTAGTAAGGATATGGTTTCTGTTTGCACTTTTACTTTTTAAAGTGGATCCCGTCTTTTTAAAACGTTTAGCAGCTCCTGAATGTGTTTTTAGTTTGTATCCCATAATAATGCTTTATTAATTATCTTTTTTTAAGAGGTGATAAAACCATTAATAGCTGTCTGCCTTCAAGAGATGGTTCTTGATCAACTTGAGCTAAATCTTCAAGCTCAATTTTTAATTTATTTAATAAATTAAGGCCAATATCACTATTTAAAATCTCCCTACCTCTAAAACGAACGCTTATTTTAGTCTTATCTCCATCAAGAATAAAGCTTTTTATTTTTTTTAATTTAATATTGTAATCGCCTACATCTGTTGATGGTCTAAATTTAATTTCCTTAACGGTAGTCTTTTTTACCCTTGACCTTGAAGCTGAAATATTTTTTTTCTTATCAAAAAGATGCTTGCCATAATCTAATAACTTACAAACAACAGGATCTGCATCTGATGGGGAAACTTGAACTAAATCTAAAGATACATCCTTTGCAGCCGCAATTGCTTCAGCAATTGGAACAATACCTTGTTTTTTTCCTTGCCCATCAATAAGCATAACCTCTCCGGCTTTGATGTTTTGATTAATTGGAGTGATGTTCTTTTTTGTTGCTATGAGGGATACCTTTTAAATAAATAATCAAATTAAGAAAATGCTAAATTGTGTTTAGATGTTAACACTGGTTGAGGATTGCTAAATTTTTCGTCATTTTTCAGGAATTTTATACTAAATGAACAATTTCGCAAAGGTTTTATGGCTGCAAATAGCTATTGGTCCAACATCCATTTTGCAGTTTATATACTTCTCTTTTATTAATCCTAGATCCATGACCTTTCCAAAACTCAAAGGAATAAGGTATAAAAGAATAACCACCCCAGTATTCTGGACATTTTGTTAAATTAGCACTCTCTAAAGATTCATTAAAATTTTTTTTAACCGCTTCATATGATTCAATAGACTGAGATTGTTGAGAAGAAATTGCTAAAGCATTTTTTTGCATATCTCTTTTAGCAAAGTAAGCTTGATTAAATTCTTGACTGAGCTTGTGAATTTTTGACTTCATTCTTATTTGAACATCAATGCTATTCCAATAAATGACAGCAACAATTTGATTATTGGAAATAAAATCTTTAGCTTTCAATGATTTATAGTTAGAAAAAAATATGAACTCATTAGCGTTTACAAATTTAAGATTTACAAACCTTGCATTTACCTCCTGATCTTTTTTAGAATAAGATCCAATACAAACTGCTTCAATATTTTTTTGAGATGCTTCCACAGCAGAATTATACAAATCCTTAAAAAGGACATATGGACTTTCTGTTGAAATATTATTAAATTTAATCATATCTATCTTTGATGAATGATTTAGCCACTAATACCAAAATACTGCAAAACTGTATTGTGAATCTTAGAGACGTGACTGCCTTGAATTGGTGAAAATGAAGATAAACCATCTGAAAAATATGCAAAACCTTTATTTTGATGTTCTCCATTTTTTATAGCAACAAAGGTAACTAGCTTATTGAGATTTAGCTTTTTTCCTGAGTATGAAATATAAGTTTGATCTGTAATTTCATGAGGATATGTCAAAACAACAAAAGTATTATTCCCTCTATTATCTATCTCTTCAAAAAGTTTGTATTTATCATTTACAAGAATTTTTGACAGCTCATATTCTGCAAATTCTGCTTGTTCATTTGAATCAAAAGAAATTAAAAAATCTCTTGTCATTCTAGGTACAACTTCGTTAAATTTTATACCAATTTTATTAAGGAATGCTGCATGATCCTTTAGACGATAGTAGAATTTTAGATGCTCATATGGTTTTTGTGACAACCCAGTTGCTACTATCACTTCTGAGTTAGTAATTCTTAAAAGGTCCGTAATCATATTATTATATACATAAAGCATTTCTAAGAAAGGATCCTGATTTTCATCAATATACCATGAAGGGTTTTTTAACTCATTGGATTCAACAAATGGCGAGTTAAAAAAGTAATGATGTTGTATATGCGCCCCTGCGTTTAAAAAAAGAGTTGAAAAATTAGGATTTTTCCTTTTAAAAAGTGTTTTATGAATTTCAAATAATAGCATATCTAGGAATAATGCCTTTCTCCATGACCTACCAATTGCTTTAAAGGCATATTTTGCCATTGGAATGTATCTTGATGGTTTTACAAGTATAAAAAATGCTAATCCTAAATTCAGTATTGTTTTAAATGTGAGTTTAGATTGTGAATTATCATTTACGGCTTGAACAATAGCATCTGTGATGCTCTTGCTAAGATAACTTTTATCAGGGGAGGTTTGTGTCCATGGATCAGGAATAAAATAAGCTGGTTTTTTTAGATTGTTTGTAGCATTCATTGGGCTTATTGCGCCTACATTAAAGCCAGCTCTCTCTACCTTTTCAAAGAATTGCTCTTCCGATGAATTAACAGAGTCACCAAGTCTAAAGATTTTATGTTCTGCATAAGTTTTTCCAGTATGAACCGATGGCCATTGAATCCATGGTTCTAAATTATCATATTCATTTTCGGAGTCAGTTATTAAGAGTCCTTGATCAATAAGTTTTTTAAAGCCAGATAACTTTACCCCTTTATCAAGGTAATACTCAACAACATCAAAATTTATTTCATTAAGCTCAATAAAAATTAACTTTTTATTCATATTTTGCTCCGTGTTTTTAATCTAAACTTATTTTTAAAAAAAGGAATTACTTGTGTATTATATATTTTTTAAGTCAAGTTCTCAGTGATTCATAATTTTCTAAAAACCACTTATAAGTTTTTGCTATTCCATCTTTAAAGTTAATAGTTTGTTTCCAACCTAATTTTGAGATCTTTGAAATATCAAGAAGTTTTTTTGGTGTTCCATCAGGCATAGATTTATCAAAAAAAAGTTCTCCATTAAAACCAACTACATTCTGAATGCTTTCAGCAACCTCTTTGATTGAAATATCATAACCGGACCCAATATTTTGAAAAAATATATCTTCTTTATAAAGTTTAGAAAAATCATCTTTTTCTTTTTTCAGCACAAACAAACATGCCTTAGCAAGATCCTCAACATGCAAAAATTCTCTTTTAGGTTTTCCTGTTCCCCATATTTCAACTTTTGGATGATTTCCAGTTTTACCTATATGGAATTTTCTTAAAAGTGCTGGTATTACGTGACTATTTTCTAAGCTAAAATTATCTTTTGGTCCATAAAGATTGCATGGCATTAATGATCTAAAATCTCTATCATATTGTTTAATTAAAAACTCACACAACTTTAAACCAGTAATTTTTGCAATAGCATAACCTTCATTGGTTTTTTCAAGATATCCAGATAACAATTCTTCTTCAGTAATTGGCTGTTTAGCAAATTTGGGATAAATACATGAAGATCCTAAAAAAAGAACTTTATTAATATCTGCGAGGTGAGATCCATAAATGAGATTATTTTGAATTTGTAAATTTTCATACAAAAATTCTGACTGGAATTCGCTATTAGCTCTGATTCCGCCAACTTTTGCAGCAGCAACAATAACTATGTCTGGATGTTCTTTTTTAAGGAAATTTAAACAATCCTCTTGATTTAAAAGATTTAGTTCCAATTTATTTCTGGTTAAAACCTCATATGAACCGTTATTATGCAATTCAGAACAAATTGCTGAACCAACCATTCCGTTATGACCTGCAACAAAGACTTTCATTCTTATTAAAATTTTTGTGACTTTAAGTAAAGTTCTTTTTTAGCAAGAATAAGGTCTTCACTTATCATTTCTTTGCACAATTCGGCTAAGCTTATCTTAGGCTTCCATTTTAATTCTTTCCTAGCCAAAGATGCATCTCCAAGTAATGTATCAACTTCTGTTGGTCTGAAATACGACGGATCAACTTTAATAATAGTTTTTCCTAATTCTAAAGTATCTTTAAATACTGGATTGTTTACCTCTTTAACAGTTCCAATTTCTTCAACACCATTGTTGGAAAATTCAATGTCAATTCCAAGTTCTTTTGCAGATAATTTTACAAATTCTCTAACTGAGACATGTTTTCCAGTTGCTATTACATAATCCTTTGGATTTTTTTGTTGCAGCATGAGCCATTGCATTTCAACATAATCTTTGGCATGTCCCCAGTCTCTTTTTGAATCAAGGTTTCCTAAATATAGACATTCTTCCAAACCTAATGCAATGTAACTCAAACCCCTAGTTATTTTTCTTGTTACAAAGGTTTCTCCCCTTCTTGGGCTTTCATGGTTAAATAGTATTCCATTACATGCATATATATTGTATGCCTCTCTATAATTTATGGTTATCCAATAAGAATACAACTTTGCGACTGCGTATGGTGATCTCGGATAAAATGGAGTATTTTCATTTTGGGGAGTTTCTTGAACTAGACCATAGAGCTCAGATGATGATGCTTGATAAAACTTCACACGATCTGAAAGCTTTAAAAACCTAATTGCCTCCAAAATTCGTAAAGTTCCCAAAGCATCAACATTTGCAGTATATTCTGGACTTTCAAAACTGACAGCAACATGACTCTGAGCTGCTAAATTATATATTTCATCAGGATGAATTTTTTCAATTAAAGATGTTATGTTTAAAGAATCGGTAAGGTCTCCGTAATGTAAGAAAAAATCAGAGCTCTTATGCCAATCCTCGTATATATGATCAATTCTTTGTGTATTAAAAGATGAGGCCCTTCTTTTTATTCCATGAACCTCATACCCTTTATTTAATAGAAGTTCTGCTAGATATGAGCCATCTTGGCCCGTAATTCCAGTTATTAAAGCTTTCTTTCTCATGGTGTTAATATAAACCTTTTTGGTAGACTTATCATTGCTTTTTTTGAGAAAAAATTGTCATCTTCAAATATAGGTATAAAAACTGATTGATGATCCCCGAGTAATCCGGCCCATAAAGAAAAAGTACTGTAAGAGCATACTAAGTTATTACAACTCATCATATATATAAAATCATCAATTGCACGAACGTTTGTTTTATTTTTAAAAGTAAATTTATTATTTTTATTTAAAAAAGATTCTCTAAAATTTATGTCATTAGTTATAAGTGTATATTCTTGGTCAAATCCTAGTTGCTCAATACAGTTTAAGTAATATTGATTTAACTTACTGTTTTGATTCAAGAGATCGCCGCCTCGCAAATGAATAACTTTTTTATTGTTTTTATGAATTTTATTACCAATACTTAATTTAGTCTTTAACAGTTTTAGATCTCCCTCTCTTATCAAGGATGGATACTGAAAATAACCAGAAATGACTTTGATTTCATCAAAGTAATTCAAGATATTTTCATAATTCATATCATTAAGATGGTTTGAGTCATAAAAATATTTATAAATTTTTGCACTAAAAATCTTTGATAAAAAAAGAATAGCCATATCAAAATAAAATTCCACGAAATTAATCTTTTTTGTTTCAATATTTAATTCATTAAGCTGATTCTCATGAATTGACCAGTTAAGAAATTTAGTAGCTATATTTCTGGTTAGTAAATTATCGGCAAAAATAATTTCTTTACCTTTTTTTTCTAGTAATGAAGCTAAATAAATCTGGAAAAGATTATTTCCTAATCCACCCGAAAGATAAATCTTAATCATTGTTATTCAACTTGTATAAAAAGATAATTATTATATGGCAGCCAAGGCGTGCACTTAAAGCATTCTTTTGGTATCTGGAGTTCGCTTGAATATGTTGCTCTATATATATCGCTTAAATCTGAAAAAAGGAATGAAAATGATGCTAACAAAAATATTAATACTGCATAAATATTTTTTGTTTTAAAGTAAGTACCATAATAAAGGATATAAAATGCAGCGAGAAATCCAACAAACCTATAACTAAAAAAAATAAAATAGGTGCTTGCGTAGAAAAATAAAATTAATGAGATATGCTTAAATCTATCTGGCGATGTATCAAAAGATATAATTAGCAAAATTGTTAAAATTGACTGAAATGCCAACCTTGGAGAAAAACCGAGACTTCCATAAATATCTACATACCTTAATAAGATAAGATCTTGCGCAAGATAAATTGCATAAAGAAAAGGTATTATTAACAAAATTATATACTTAAGCTGTATCTTTACTTTGAGTGCCAAAATCAAGGGTATAGACGATAAGTGAGAAGTAAAAGCTAGTATATTTCCAAAAAATTTCATTCTCAAAATTGGTGAAAAGCTTACTACTAGAGCTATTAAACAAAATCCCTGCCTTAATGCATTCATAGGAAAAAATAAGAAAAAAGCTGTTGATATTGCAATTATAGCTAGTCTATGATCCTTAGAAATTCTTATAAGATGTGAAATTATAATTGCTTCAATAAAACTAATTAAAATAAAAATGCTTTCTTGTGCAATACCAATCTTATCCCAAATTGTAGCAATCAGCTTCCATAACAATTCTGTATCAACAAGTTGATAAGAATTAAAGCTTTTTTCATTTATGATTGCTCTATCAAAAAACTCAAGGGTAGGATACCAATCTGTTCCAATTTCATTCCTAAGTCCAATTACAGCAAACCATAAAATGGGAAATATTATTGATGCTGTCTTTTTTTGTAAGAAAATACACAATAAAAATGACAACAAAAATAAAAAATAAACACTCATTTTTTGAGAAATGAATTTACGACATGCATCAGAGATCTTATAAAGGGATTTGAACTAAAATTGATATAACTTGATAAATACTTACCATGATCTCTAAAAAATATAAACTCGTTGTATACTTCTGAGATCTTGCGTGTAAAAAATCCATAAGATTGTGTGCCACCAGAATCTCCCTGTCTAGGTAAATTAATTACCCATGAATTGAAATCAATAAATATATTGAAATGTTTGCTTTGTTTTATATCAAGAATAAAATAAGTTTCTTCTCTAAAACATGTGCCTTTAAAATTTTCATTAAATCTTTTGTCACCAATATCATTGGAGTTAACTAAAAAATGCGCTGAACAGAATGGCAGTTCAATATCTATATTCCATTTTCTAGATAAATTTAATTTCATTGTATTGGCATTAAATATGTCATTCCTTACGTTTGTAGAATTTCTAAAATTTTTGACAACAGTTTCTATTGAGGTATCTTCTGCCATATATGTATGGAGCAAGCTTGAGATACATCCTCCATATTTTTTATAATTGCTAACTAAGTTATATATTGCATTAGACGAAATAATGCTGTCATCATCACCAAAAAATAAAAACTCTCCTTTTGCTGCCTCAATGCCTAAATTTTTAGCTCCTGTTTGCTTGAGTTTTTTGCTTGCATTAATAACATTAAGTATTGGAATTTTTTTTTGAATATCGTCTAAAACTTCAAGTGTGTTGTCTGTTGAGCAGTCATTGATTATTATGATTTCCTTTACGCATTCTTGATAATATGTTGGTAAAGTTGTTGGCAGAAATTTAGCTCTATTAAATGTTGGTATGATTACTGATACAGTTTTTTCCAAATTATTAAGTTTTTTCATTTTGGATTTTAAAATTAGTTTAAATTGTTAAGCATTAATTAGATTTCAAAAAATTTATGATTTGATTAACTAACTGAATCATAGGTAAAATATATACATACAACAATTATAAAATTTATTTATGTACAATGCTGTAAAACCAACAAAATTAATTCATGAAAAGCTTGCCTATGATGTATGGATATTTAAAGACTTTTTTTTGGATGAAAAGTTTCAAGAGTTTAAGAAAGTTATTACAAAACAAAATAATTGGCAAGTTGGCGGAAAAAGAATAAATGATCAAGAAAGCGCTCTTGAGCGCGAGATGCGGTTTATTCCACTTGATCAAGAATCTAATGATCTAAAAAAAATTACGGATATACTTCATTCTGAAGAAAATATTAAATATATTCTTGATTCGATTTCTGTAGAAAATAAAGATATATATGCTTCAAAGTATTGGTCAGGAGCAAGGTTAAATAAAAAGGGTTCGCAACAACTTATCCATAGAGATGCTCTATTTTCACCCGACAAGACCGAATACAAGCTTTTTACAATCATGTATTATTTTTCATCTCCAAAAGATGATGAGCAAGGTTCACTAGAAATTTGGAGCAAAGATATGAATGAAATGCTTTTTTCGATCCCAGCAACTGAAAATACAGTGGTGTGTTTTGAAAATAATGAATTTGCTTGGCATGGAGTACCAAAGTGTGATTATGATAGGTATGCGTATACAATGTCTTTAGCTAAAGAGCTTGATGCCAATGACAAAAAAATACTTAGTGGTAAATATAATCACAAAGCACTTTTCGTAAAAAGGCCAAATGATCCCAAAAAAATATCAGAATTAGCAATTAAGAGATTTTCTTAATTTACAAACACATCGACATCTTTAATACGTCTTAATGTATGTATTTTTGGTTTTCCGTTAAGCCTTGAAATTACTTTTACGAAAAGATTTGATATTAATCTGAATAATGATTTCATTATTAGTAAAAATTTTCTATTGTGATTTAAGAGACTTAAGTTTATTTTTTTATAATATCTTGGATAGCTCAATAATAATCGAGAGTATAGTCCAGAATAATCATCTATTTCTATGTTATGTTTTCTTAAAGAATCTATTAACGCATTGCTCCAGATACAGTGTTCTTTATTGATCTTCGGAATCATGTTACTCCAGTACTTGTTTTTGAGTCTTTTAAGATGTTGTTGTTCGCTATTTTTTGCTTCTGATGCAGAGGCACTTCCAGGCGATGCTCCTGGTATTATGAATGGGCTATCAACTTTAAGATATTTATCTATATAAAATGAAATTGTTACTGAACTAAAGATATCAGGGCTAATAGAATCAAATAAATTCTCGCCATTATTATGAATTCTTCTTAGTATATTTGATGAGCATACACCAAGATATGCCCTTGGAAGATCAAGAGGGCCTCTACTCAATGCTTTGCATGCTCTTAATCTCTCATTTGCAGAGTTTAATATTGTTTTAGTCCCTGTAAATTTTCTATGAACAAGACTCATTGGACCTTTTATATCTAAGGATCTTGATTTATATCCTTTCCACAATAAGTTAAAGGGAAAAGATGAAATACAAGCATCTAAGTTATTTATTTCTAAGTACTTTATTATATCTATAATCTCAGATGTAACGGTATCATCGTCACCAAGAAAACAAAAAAAATCTGAAATTATATATTTCTCGCCTTCTTGAAAATTTTGAAGAGCAGTAAAATCGTAAGGAGTATTTATGTATAGTATTTCTGATAGTCTATTGCTTGATGAGAGTATTATTTGTAGTTTTGAATTTATCGTTTTACTAGAATCCAGCACAACTATTCTGATTTGGTTAGATATATTGCTAAGATGTTCCAGATTTTTGGCCACAATGTGGCCTTTATCTTTTGTTGGTATAATAATATCTAACTTAGTTGTTGGCATAAAATTTGTAGATAATCTTGTGAACTATGTATCCGAAAAATAAGAATAATATAAGAGATATGCTTATTTTTCCATAGTCAGAAACAGATAGCATACTAATGCATATTGATAATAGGACTAGACTTAAAACATATAGTAGCGGATATAAAAATATTTTGTTTAATTTAAATTCCCAATTTAATATTCTTTGAGATAGATAGGTATAACCAATAGATATTATTGCTTGTGCGATCATATATGTAATAGCTATTTCAAGAATAAAGCCTCTCGATGATAAATAATAATAACTTGGTAAAAGTATGGATGCTGATGCAATTCCAAAGTATAGATTGTATTTAGGCAATCCTTTTGAAATAAATAGATGAAAGCTCGGTACTTGAATAATTGTGAAAAAATTAGCTAAAAGCAAGAAATTAAAAATTAAAATGGTTTCATTAACAAATTCTTCATTTCGCAGCCATATCAAAAGAATTTCATTTGAAAGACTGCCCATTATCACGCAAAAAGGTATTAAACAAATAATTAGCGCATAAAATACTTGATAGAATATTTGAGTTGCATCATGTTTGGCTGAATTAAAATTAATGCCATAAAGCTTAGAAAAATAACTGGTGCCAATCGCATTTGAAATAATAACAACAGATGATGCTAAAAGTGAGCCCAAAGCATAAAATTTAAATAGTTCAAAGTTAGATGTGCCTACAAGCATTTTGTCTGACTGTGTGAGAATAACATTTACCAGAGATATAAGAAATAATGGAAAAAAAATATGCTTTCTTGTGATTACAAATTCACTGATATCTTTAAAAGATATAATCACACGCTTTAAGTTATACAATCGCTTAATTGTAATTCTAAAAATTATGGCAAATATTATATTGATAGTAATTTGCCATAAAAGGAAAAGTTCAATACTTGGATATATTATAAGTGGGAAAATAACTATGAGCTGCTTAAATATTGCATACATTACTGATAGAACATTTGGAGTATTTTGATTTTCTCTTATGAAGTTGATTTGAAAATAAAAATTAAAAATTATTTGTGAGCAAGCCAAAGCAACAGTCAAAAGAATCAAATCATTAAAATTAGAAAAGCCAGAAATAGAAAAATCAAAAATAGCAAACGCTAACAAAATTAATATACTAAGCAAAGAGCATAAGATTATAATCAGCACCTCGGATGAGCCAAAAACTCTAGATAAAATATCTTTTGAAACTTCTTTGAATTTTCCAAGTTCTCTAATTATGGTTTGTCCAATGCCAAATTCAAAAACTGAAAAAAAAGTCACAAATGTTACGATCAAGATGATTTTTGAGTAGTTATCGATACCTAGAATTTCAATATAAAAAGGTATGAACAAAATTTGCCCAAATGAATTAATAACTCTAGAAAAGAGATTAAAGATAATATTTTTGGAAATTACCACTTGAAGTTTCTGATTAGCTTAGCAATTTGGATCACGTCCTTTTCGTCTACCCACCAACCAACTGGCAAGCTTAAATGATTTTTACACCACCTATTGGTATTTTCTAGATCCTGTTGGGCAGCTCCAAAACCTGAATAGATATCATTTCTTTGATGGACTCTTCCTGCCATGATTCCATTAGAATTTAAATACTCCATAAGTTTATCTCTGTGTTGAGACAGAATTGGGAATGTCCAAAAACATGCTTCTAAGTTTTCGAAAGCCGGAAACTCTATTCCTTTTATGTCCTCCAATAATTCTATGTATTTTCTAGCATTTTTTTGGTGAATGGCTACATTTTTCATATAGGTATTTAATTGATCAACAGCAAGTCCAGCAGAAAGATTAGACATAGTCATTTGCCATCCTAGTTTTTTTATATCTGAATTAGGGTTAATTTGACCATTAGCCTCGTAATAGTCTGAAAAATTGATTCCATATTTACGAAGACTTATACATTGATCGTAAAGATTTTTATCATTAACAAATAACATACCGCCATCAATTGCATTAATTTGCCGATTTGGATAAAAAGAAAATATAGATGCATCGCCAAAGCTTCCTATAAGTTTGCCATTAATCTTTGCACCCAAAGAAACAGTACAATCTTCAATTAAAGTGATATTATTTTTTTTACAAATTTTTGAAATCTCATAAATATTTTCAGTTTGACAACTGAAGTGATAATAAATAACAACTTTAATATTATTTTTTTTTATTTTTAGCTCTAAGTCCTTTGGACACATTTCTCCAGAGGTATGGTCAATATCAACCCAACAGGGAATATGGTTTGTATTGGCAATTGGTGATGAGCTGGCTAAGCAATTAAATGGTGATGCACATATATTTGAGCCTAATGGGAGACTTAAAGAGTTTAAAAAAAGTGAAAATGCATTTGAAGAATTATTAGTTGACAAAGCATATCCAGAAAATTTTTTAGAAAAATAATCTTCTAATTTTTCAACATTTTCTCCAGACGAGATCATTCCTGATTCAAATGTTGTTTCAAAAATTTCTTTAAATGAAGATTTATGAATGGTTTTAAATAGAGGCAGCATAGTTCTTAATTACCTGTAAAATATAATTTAAATCAGACTCAGAAACCCAGCTACCACATGGTATATGAACCAGTTTTTCATAAAAAATATCCGTGTTTGGCAAAGCTTTATCCTTAAAAATTGGATGATAGTTATTTGGAATATGAACCTTAGACGCACCCACAGAATTCTTGTTAAGGTATTTTATAAAATTATCTGAGTTCTCAACTTTTATTGTATATAGCCAATACGTCGGGGATGTATTTTTGATATCTACCAATTTTATAAAATCAAAATCATTAAGATGGTTGTCATAAAATTCAGCACACCTTTTATTTGAATCTATTATTGAATCAATTCGCTCAATTTGAAGAATGCCTAGAGCTGCAGAAATATTAGACATATTATATTTAAAACCTATATCAGTTATAGAGGGTTTTGTTCTGTCAGCACCTTTTAATAAACCAAACCACCTTAATCTTTTAAGCTTTTCATGAAGTTTGTTATCTCTAAAAAGTAAGAAGCCCCCATCAAATGTTGTTATGTGTTTTACTGCTTGGAAAGAAAAAATCGCAAAATCTGAAAATTTTCCAACATAGTTATTATCAATTGATGCTCCTATTGAATGAGCACAGTCTTCAATTATTGCTAATTTATGTTCTTTTGCAATCTTATTAATTTTAATCATGTCTGCTGGATATCCGGCATAGTGGACTACCATTATTGCTTTAGTTTTTTTTGTAATTTTTGATTCAACGCTTGATGGATCAATATTCCCAGTGTTTATGTCAATGTCTGCAAAGATTGGCTTCAAGCCAGATTGCAATATTGATAAATTTGTAGGCTCTGCTGTCATTGGGGTTGTTATAACCTCATCTCCATCATTTAAGCCTAGTGATAAGAGTGCCATGTGAAGTGCAGCTGTTCCTGAGCTTGTTGCAATTCCATTTTGGTATTTAAATTTATTAGTGAATAGTTCTTCAAACTTGTATACATAATCACCTTCAGCAATTATTCCAGAGTCTATTACAGGCTCGAGGCACTCAAATATCTTTTTACTTGAGGGAAGTGAAGATTTTAAAATTGGAATATGTTTCAAATTTCTATAATTTTGAATAAGTGCCTGAATCAGTCTCTACCTCTTTTGATCTCAGGTCAGCTTTAGCAATTAAACTTTTAATAACTTCTTTATCTTCAACGATTTCCTCATCTGAAGAATATTCAACCGTTTGATCATTAAGGCCTCCTTCTCCCCAATAAGGATTGATTGAAAAAAAGTGATCATTGTCTTGCGTTCTATCTAGCTCTTCTTCAGTTATAAGAATTTCATGTAATTTTTCTCCAGGAAATTTTCCAATAACATCATATTCAAATTGAACTCCAGATTCTTCAGAAAGAATTTCTGCAATTGTAGTAATTTTAGTTGACGGAGCTTTTTTAACAAAAACTTCTCCTCCATGAGTTTTATCCGTTGCATAAAAAACTAAATCAATAGCATCGTCAAGAGTTAATAGAAAACGAGTCATACCCTCATCGGTAATTTTAATTTTTTGATTTTTTCTTAGTACATCCCTAAAAAGTGGAATAACAGAGCCTCTTGATAGCAAAACATTTCCATATCGAACAACACAGAATTTCGTATCACTTGTCTTATAAAGTCTGTTGGCGTTTATTAAAAGCCTTTCCTGAATTGCCTTAGACATACCCATAACATTTACTGGCTTTACAGCTTTGTCGGTACTTACACCGATAACCTTTTCAATATTGTTTTCTATTGCAGATCTGATTAAGTTTTCAATACCGATTATGTTTGTTTGAACTGCTTCAAAAGGAGCCTCTTCACAAGCGGTAACATGCTTAAGTGCAGCTGCCTGATAAACAATATCTACTCCTTGCATAATACTATTGAGTCTATTGAAATCTCTAATGTCGCCTATGTTATATTTTACAAAGTCATAAGATTTGTAAAAATTTTTCATATCAAACTGCTTCTTTTCATCTCTGGAGAAGATTCGAATTTCTTTTGGCTCAAAAGGGATTAATCTATTAACAATGTAGTTACCAAATGAACCAGTACCTCCAGTAACAAGAATAGTTTTATCTTTGAGGTTCATGTCATTCATAGTATGAATTCCTATTTTTTATGCTTAATATTTTTTCTTTAACAATTACAAAATCTAAATATGTCAATATAAATAAAATAAACACATATATAAGAGTATACAAGATTCCAGCAACAAAAATATTTACTAGTCTTGAAGGGTAATATTTGAACTCTGAAAGATTTGCTGGGTCTAGAATTCTAAAAACATAATTTTTTCTTGATTTGATTAAGGCTTGTTCTTGATATTTAGTACTAATTATTGAATAAAAAACATTCTTTTGATCAAGATCATTTGTATCTTTTATTTTTTCCTCAAGAAATAAGATTAAATTTTCATTAAGAGAGAGATCCTCAGACCTAATTAAATCATCTGATTCTGAAATTAAAATATTTAGAAACTTTTGCGCAAAATATGGAGAATGATGAGAAACACTCAAGGTAACAATAAAAGTATCTTTCTCGACACTAGATTCGAACATCTCTTTTAAGAATTTTTTATGAGCAAGCTCTTTTGAGGGAGATTTCCTTTTACCTAAATAGGATTTATTCCAAGTATTAGATTGAGAAATATATATTTCATCATCAAAAATGACTTTTTTTGTCTCTTTATCATATGTTTTTGATGCAAGTATATAAGGCAAAAGATCATATTTTTTTACAAGATAATCAAAAAATGCTCGGGTCTTCATTACTTCAAGGGCATAAAGGTTATCAGGCAAACCATTGCTTGAAGGAATGTTTATTCCAAAGCTACTAGTTATTGATGATAGATTGTTTAGTGCGCTGCTTGATGTATTTGGATCATTCTTTATAGGGGCAACTTTTGCTGAAGAGTAATATCTATCGACTAGGTTAAGCTGAAATACTGCAAATAAGATCATAAATATAAAGCCAAAAACCACAAAAACCAAAAAAGAGCTTTTGAGATTGGTTAAAAATATCTTTATTTCATTATTCATCTTATTCATAAATTATATTAATAAAAAGGTAATATCTTAGATTCTTTCCAATAATGAAAAGAAGCATAATCAAATAAACCAGCTAAGTCTATATTTTCTATATATTTCGCTTCTCTTGGAAGGTTTATTCCGTTGTAGTAAAGCTCAATCGCTTGATCTGGAAATGATGTAAGTATAAATTGGTTATATAATTCGTATTCAGAAAAAAAGTGATCCTTTAAGCAAGCATTTTTCAAAATCTCAAACATATTAGTACCATTTTTTTCAAAATAGTGATTTATTAAATCTAATATTCGTGATTCAAAAAAACAATAATGTGCAATATGAATATTTTTTTTTGATATTTTCAAATCTTTAAAAACGAATCTTTGCAAGAAATCATGGTATTGCGGCCTGTACTCATGAGTATACGGAACAATTATTTTTGAATTATGAAAAATCTTTGGTGGTGACAATGGAATGGTATCTGAATCAATTATAAAAGTATTATCTAACGACAATCTGTTAAGATGAATTAGCTTTAAATACTGCTGCAAATACCAATTTACCGGAAAAAATCTATTAGATTTTGACTCATTAATACTTTGAAAAAATTCTATTTCATAATCAAAAAGAATTTCTTTATCTTCAATAATTTTTACATTTAAGTTTTTTTGAACATGATTTTTGAGGGGGGAAATTAAAAATACATTTTCATAATCTATAAAGGCTTCAATATACTTTAAAGAAGTCTCTAACATTTCTAAATCTCGACCAGCTGCAAGAATTGTGATGTTTTTAATTTTTGTTTTTGTTATGTTTTCAAATTCAATTGGTTTTTTAATGAAGAATTTTGAAAATTGGGCAAACTGATAAATCTTTCTACTTAAATAAGTATGATTAAACTTTGGATTTATTTTTTCAACTGACATTTTAAAATTTCAGATATTTTAATTAATCCTAGATTTTCTTAGCCACAACATGATAACCAAAACAAAGTGAACTTTTTGAAAGTGAAGTAGGCTTTTTTGCAAAATAATAAATAAATGCAGGAAATAGAATAATTTTAGCTATTATGCTGTTTGACATTGAAGTTCTGGCAATTTCAGCAGTCATCCATGAGTAATAATCTCCAACAGCCTCTAACTCATCAATTGAAAATTTATTTTTCTCTAAAATTTCTCTTACCCAATTATCAGTGAAACCAGAATAATAATAAAAAGGATCAAAATGTCTCAGGCAGTTAGAAGGCATCGTAAGAATTAGTTTTCCTCCTGGTTTTAATAACCTAGATAATTCTTTAATAGTTTCAATTGGGTAAGGAATATGTTCTAAAACCTCTGTACATAAGACGCAGTCAAATTTTTCATCAATTTCATCTATCTCCCAAATGTTACCTTGATAATCTAGGTCCTTTATGTCGTAACTGCCTTTATTGTAATGCTCACTTATTGAACTACTAATAATGTTTGGTTCTTCTCCGCTGTACTCACCAAGATCTTGAGATTTATAATTAAGATGCTTGCAGTATTTTTTGTATTGTTGTGTTCCGCAACCAGCGTCTAAAATTAAAGATCCTTCTTTTATTGTTTTCAATTGTTCACAAACAAAGCTTTCTCTCTGAATTTTATTATCAAGTTTATTTTTCAAATATGTATAAAATTTACTTTTATGCAGAATACTCATTTTTAATCTTTATTTAAATAATAGACCGTAATAATTATAGGTAAAATCCAACCTTAACCCAAATATATCTAAATTAGATAGTTGAAAATTCAATATTTTTTTAGTCAAAGTTATTATTTAGATCTTGAATCCAGAAGATAGAGCATCATCATAAAACATCTTGACGGTCTCAAGAGAAAATTCATCTAGATCCTTGCCAAAAGTTTGAGATGCCTTAATAAGATCATCAGTGATAGTAATAATATGACAGCCAACTCTTTCGGCTTGAATAATATTGAAAGCCTCTCTTGGACTTGCCCAAAGTACCTCTATAAGACTTTTTGGCGAACAGATTTCAACAGCCTCTTTCATTAAAGGCTCAGGATCTATTCCAGCATTTGCAATTCTTCCAGCAAAAACGGAAACAATTGATGGTGTATTCGCATCAATTGCATCATATATAGTTCTGACTTGATCAAGAGTAAATATAGCTGTGACATTTACCTTAACACCCTGTTTTGTTAAATCATTTACAAGATCTGCTGTACTATCACCTTTTGTATTAGTAACAGGAATTTTAACCCATACATTTTCTCCAAGCATATTGAGCTTAAGTGCCTGTTCCCTCATTTCGTCTAATTCATCTGAAAATACTTCAAAACTTATTGATAAGTCTGTAATTGCTGTTAATGCTTCTTTAGCAAACTCTAGATAATTAGTAATACCTACTTTTTTCATTAGTGTTGGATTGGTAGTAAATCCATCTACAACATTAGAGAGATGTTGCCTTTTCATTACTTCAATATCTGCGCCGTCTCCATATATTTTTATATTCATTTTGATGACTCCCATTTCATTTCGTTTTCAATAATTAGAGGGTGAGAAACTAATAAGTGCCAAATAACTGCTTGAAATGATTCGGTGTGTGGTGTTATTAAATCATTATCAACAACAGGAACAACCAAAACATTATCTCCTCCAATTTTTTTAGCATATCCACCATCTTTACCAACTATACCCAAAACTTTAGATTCATTTTGTTCTGCCAACTTTAGACACTCAACTAAGTTCATGCTGATATTTTTATCGATGCTACCACCACCTACAGAAAGTACAAATAAAGCATCATTGCTTGAAAATTTACTTACCTTCAGCCAATTGGAATATGCCGTATCCCAACCATCATCATTAATTCTAGCAGTTAGCTCTGAAACATTATCTGATGGAGAGTATGATTCTATGTTTGCTATTTTTCTAAAATCATTAACAGCGTGACTAGCATGGCCAGCTCCGCCACCAGAACCGACAAAAAATATTCTTCCGCCATTTTTTCTTACTGTTGACATAGTTAATGCCATATTTTCAATAATGTTTTCATCAAGTTGGTTGATAATATCAACCGCTTGTTTGAGATATTTAGAAGTAAACATGTATTTATAACCTATTATTAATGATATTTTAAATGAAAATGATTATATAGGATATGTTTTAATTGTAAACATAATTGAATTTGTGCACTCTATATCTATGTATTTTTAATTTTACGAAGAATATTTTTAAATGGAAAAATATAGACACAGAACCAAAAAATTATAAACATTATTGAAAATATAAACCTTTCTCTATCAAAGTGTTTTATTCCTATCTTGTGAACAAGATGCCAATGCCTAGGTCTTTGGTACTCATTATTGGAAAAAACTCTAATTTTTAATAGGTTTTCTTGAATATTATAAATTTCTCCACCATTTTTTAAGACTCTTAACCATAACTCCCAGTCTTCCAATTCAATTTCCTCACTATACAATCCAAATTTGTTAAAAAAGTCTTTCTGAAACATAACACTAGGGTGAGCTAAAGGTGAGAAAATCGATCTCATTACATTTTTTTTCTTATATGGATAAAGCCTTACACCAACATTATTCCCTTTTGCATCTATAGTTATGCAATTTGACCCAACTATAGAAATTTTAGGATTTTCCTCTAAAAATTTTAATTGGGTAGCAAAACGTTTTTTTTTTGAAATATCATCCCCGTCCATCCTTGCAATGAACTCACCTCTTGCATTTTTGATAGCAAAATTCAAAGATGCTTGAAGACCTAAAGGAATATTATTTTTAAAATATTGCAGTTTATCTTTTGAAAAAGATTTAAAAATTTCTACATAATCTTCATTTTTATTACTATCATCAACAACGATGAGCTCAAAATCTTGATATTCTTGTTCAACAAGTGATTTAATGCATTCTTTAAGATGGTCTTTTCTTGGATTAAACAATGGTAAGACTACTGAGATCTTTATTGGATTGCTAATCATTTTTATAATTTAAAATTGCAGATCTTTAAGATTAGAAATAATTTTTACATTGTTTTTAGGATTATTATTATAACAAGTTCTAAGATAAAAAAAATTCATGCCTATTGAATTTGCCGCCTCGAGGTCCTTGAATGAGTCTCCAACAAAACAAGTTTCTTCTATTCTAAGATTAAAATCACTTAAAATTTGTTTTAACATCCCTGGCTTGGGTTTCCTGCATTCACATTTGTGATGATTATCATGTTTGCACACATAAATATTTTTGGAAGGTATCTTGAGTCTGCTTGAAATAAGTTCATTAAAATAATTTAAATCTGATTCTAAAAGATTTCCTCTTGATATATCAGGCTGATTTGATGCAACAAAGATTTGACAGCCTTGTAATTGAATCTTATCAACAACTTCAAAGATTTCATCTCTAAAGTGAAATTCTTTTTTTTTCCACGGAGATGACGGTATACCATTTCTAATAACTACCTCATTAATAATTCCATCTCTATCAAAAATAACATTTTTCATCATAAATTTTTTGAATAAAAGTTTATAAATTCTTCAATAGCTCCGGGGTTACCAATATCATAGAACCTGTCTGAGGTAAAAAACGGAGCGATGATATCATCACTAATTGATTGCTGTATAAATATGTTAAGGTCAAAACAAGGACTTGAAGGAACTTTTGAGAGGAAGCTATCTTTTATAATGCCAAAAAAACCGTAATCAATGTGTTTGAAGTTCTTTTTCTTTTTGAGCTTATCATATGAAATTATTCTGTTTTTACTTTCATCATAAAAAACATTGCTGGGCTCAATAAGATTTGAATTTTTATATATAGTCATATAATTTTTAGTTGATAATCGAAATTCTTCTGAAAATTTTTTAAAGTTTAGTCTAAGAAAATTATCACCATAGGTGAGCAGAAACTTATCATCTAGTTTATCTATGCAAGATAATATGGAACCACCGGTACCTAATCTTGTATTGCCCTCAGAATGATATGAAATATTAATGTCTTTTAATCGCTTTTGAAATATGTGCAGTTCATTTATTACTTGCTCGCCCCCAAAACCAACGATGTAAAAAAAATTTCTAAATCCTTTTTCGTAATAATGAACTAATTGAATTTCCAGAAAAGTTTTATTTAGTATTGGCATTAAAATTTTTGGTTTATTTCCAATAACTGACCTAACTCTCGTTCCTTGACCTCCACATAGAATTACTATCTGATCATCTAGCACTGAATGATTTTAGCTCCTTCATCATCAATGTTGAATTCAAGTTGTTTCAATCCAAATTTAGTCATTTCATTGTGAAGTTTTTCTGGCATCTTTGATGCTAATAACAAAAATCCTGTGCCACCTGCTCCAACAAGTTTCCCTCCACAAATTAATTTTTTGGAATAAAGATGATCATATACTTCATTTATTTTAGTCATAGTATGTTCTTTTTGTCTCTCTCTCTTCAACATCCAATAATCATGCATACAGCCTGCATAGGCCTCCAAGTCTCCATCGACAAGAGATTTATACATAAATTTACCCATTTCTATAATATTTTCAAACTCATTTGATTTCTCAGAATCCGACATGTCTTTTGATTGCTGAGCAAGAATAGTTGAAGCATCTCTAGAAAAATCAGTAAAGTATAAAAAGAGATTATCTTTGATAATCTCGAGAGTTTTAGGAGTGTTTATATTCTTTGAAGCAGAAACATAGCCGTTTTCTAAAACACTGAATTCTGTTAACCCACCAAAAGAAGAAATATATTGATCTTGAAGACCAATTGGTCTTCGTAAAATATCTTTTTCAATTATTGTAGATTCGCTAGCTAATTTAAACTTATCTCTTTGAAGATTATAATATTCACGCAATGCCAATTGAAAAGCTACTCCAAAAGTACCAGAGGAACCAAGACCAGTTCCGCTAGGTATATCTGAAGTTGAAGTTATTTCTATACCAATTATATCTTTATTAAGGCTCTTTAAAGTTTCTCTAATAATATCGTGTTTTATATTTTTAATATCTGTAACTTGTTCGTTTTCCGAATATCTTATTAGTAGAGTTTCTAAGAATCTTTTATTAAGAGAAATATATATATGTTTATTAATAGCTAGTGAGCTAAAAGTTGTTCCTCCATTTTTTTCAAAATAAGAAGGTAGATCGGTGCCTCCACCACCAATGGAAATTCTAAGAGGTGATCTAGATATTATCATCTTGAATAATAAAATTTATAGCTCTTTTTATAGCTTCATGAGAAGTATACTGGTTTTTCCAACCTAAAGTTCTAATCTTTTCGGATGAGAACCTAACAACAGGCACATCTCCAACCCAACCAAAGGAATCATCTCCATATTCTATTGAAACATCTTTTAGGTTTAAAGCTTCTAGCACAATTGATGCAATATCTCTGACTGTCACATAATCATCGGTGCCAATATTATATACTTCAATATCATTAGTTTGTTTAGTTATTGCTAGCTGAATTGCTTCATATATATCATTAACATCAATATATGATTTACTTTGATATCCGTTGCCCAAAACTTCAAGAGACAACTTATTTTGTTTAAGTTTGTGATAAAAATCATAGGCAACGCCATGAGTTTGTCTATAGCCTACAACATTAGCAAATCTAAAAATATATGCCTTAAAATTTTTCATTCCGCAGAAACTTGAAATATATGCTTCAGCACATAGTTTTGATGCTCCATAAAACGAAACAGGAAGTAGCGGACCAAATGACTCATCCAACAATCTATCATTTTGATCGCCATAAACACCGCTACCTGATGAAAAAACGATACTTTTCACATTATTTTCCATCATAGCCATTAAAACATTATGTGTTCCAATTGTTGTTATTTCAAAATCAATATTTGGATTGTCAACTCCTTCAGAAATTTTTGAATTTGCTGCAAAATGATAAACAATGTCAATATCATTGAAGTATTTACTAATATCTTTATTAATTATATCTTCATCATATATATGTATATTTTCTATTTCATTCAAGGTTTTCATTGCTGATTTAGAATACCCAGACAAGTTATCTAATATTATGATTTTATTCGATTTGCTAGAGAGTTTTTCTGCAAAATAAGATCCAATAAAGCCTAAACCACCTGTAATTAAAATATTCATTTATTATATAAGTTATTAATTATTTCAAGAGCGCTAATGCCACTATATGAGTTAGCAATAACATCTGATTCTGAGACATTTAAAAAATCTTTTGTCTCATCAAAGAAAGAATTATCATCCAAACCAAAATTTATTTTCTCAACTTCATTTTTTGACTTTTCCCAATGCCATCTTGGTGTAGCGTAATAGATTTGATCACCATAGTTACCTCCTCTTCCTCCGAGATAATAAGTTTTGTCTTTGCCGAAAACTTTAATTTCAAGACTATTCTTCCAGTTAAATAAATTTACTTCAAAATCGAATATAGTTCCTTTATTTTTATCCTTAAGTATAACTTTTGAAAAATCTTCAACATCACAATTATCCCAAAAATAATTTTTTAAAACTGAACTAATGATTTCAATATTAGGATTAAAAAGGTAATTCATTAAATCAAAAAGATGGACACCTGGATCTATTAATACCCCGCCTCCAGCCATATCTTTTTTCATCTTCCATTCTTCTGACATATTCGGTCTTCCTCCATGAGAGAGCGAAAAAGAGCAATAATATATTTCGCCAGATTTACCTTCGTCGATTTCTTTTTTCAAAGTAGCAATATGTGGCATATATCTATAGTTAAAACCACAATAGATATTATTATTATTCTGATTTGAAATTTCAGCTATCTCAAGAGATTCAGCATGATTTAATCCAAGGGGTTTTTCAATTAAAAAATTTTTAACTTTATCAGAGAAATAAGAAAATATTTCTAAAATTTTATAATGAGGAACTGCGATGAATAGATGGCTTGTGGATTCTATTAATTCATACGGAACTTCTGAGATAGTTTTAAAAAACTTATGTTCGCTTCCTTCAACTATAGGGTCAACTACAAAGCTGATATCCTCGTTAAGAGCTTCAACTGAAGAAAGTCTTTTCTGACCAATTAGCCCTTGGCCTATAAATCCACACACTGCCATCTAATCAATTCTCCTAAGACATAAAAAATCATTATTTTTATCAAAATCAATATCATTATAGGCGTCTCTGCTATGAATAAATTTTCCATTTATTTCTTTATTTTCATTAAGTAGTAAAAATTCAACAAGTCTTACTGGTTCACTAATATCAACTGTTGTTTTTACAAAACCTCCACTCTTACGAACAGCCTTTAACATATCAGTCTCAACTGCACCTGGAGCTATAACATTACTAAGAATGTTTTCGTAGCCATTATCAGAAAATTCTTTAGCAATATTTTCAGTCATTCTAACTACAGAAACTTTCGATAAGGAATATGGCATAAAATTTGGATATGAATATGCAGCACCTCCGCCAGCAAAATTAATAATCCTACCAAAATTGTTATATTTCATATCGGAGGATAGTGCAGAAATCAACATCAGTGGAGCAAATACATTTATGTTAAAAACCTTTTCATAACTTTTACAATTTAAAGAATCAAATAAACCATTAGGTCCAAGAATGCCTGCGCAATTGATTATTGCATTTGGTTTACTTTTTAGTGTGCCTAATTGATTGCAAAATTCAGTAACATTTTCTGGATCTCCTAAATCTACAACATTTGGAATAATAGAAATATTCTCTAAATCTTTGTATTTATCAAAAACATCAAAGATTTTATTTGAGCTTCCAACCAAATGTATTTCTTTTACAAGTTTTTTTGTTATAAGATGGGTCGCTATTGCATTGCCAATACCTCGTGAAGCTCCTGTTAAAATAACTTTTAAGTCCATAAAAAAATTTTGGAGGCTGAAGCCGGAATCGAACCGGCGTTAACGGCTTTGCAGGCCGCTGCATAACCACTCTGCCATCCAGCCATGATTAATGAGATGCTTTTTAATTTTTTGAGAATTATTTTCAATTTTATTCTTGTGAGTAATATTCTGTTCTTTCAATATCTTCTTCTATACAGGCTTCGCCATACTGAATTTCAATTAGGTGACATGGTTCATCGAATGGGTTTGTGATTTGATGCCATTTACCCAATGGCACTAAAAAATGATCAAACTTATTAAGTTGGATATTCTTTTTATTGTCTGGAGAATCATCGCTATAGTAAACAACGCACGAGCCTTTATTTACCATCCATATTTCGTTTCTTTTAAAATGTTTTTGAAAGCTCATCCCTTTTTTTGCATCAACAATTAATTCCTTTACTTTTACCTGATCTTCTTCAAACAAATTATAAAACTCTCCCCATAATCTTTCTTCTTGATAGTATTGCCATTTCTTCAAAATCCAAGATGATGAATTTTTTTTATCATTGCCACCAACACCAAACTCAAACTTAACTCCATCTACTGACATCTCTGGTATGTTGTCTTTGTTTCTATCTCCGCCATTAGCAAAAACTATTTCATCCTTGGAATATAGTTCTTTGACTTTTAACAAAGCATTAATTGCACTACCTTTTTCGTCATCAACAAAATCAATTACCAAATCAACAGTAGATAAATTTTCTATAATGGATTTACGTTCTGAAAAAGGCATAAAGTATTTACCTTTTTTATTAATTAGCCAATTATCGCTATTTAATGCAACGACTAACTTATCTCCAAGGTTTTTTGCTGCTTCAAAATATGCTATGTGACCAGAGTGAATTGGGTCAAAGCCACCGCTAACTATAATAATTTTCATAACAAAGAAATTTTAAAGTTTATTATTAATATTTTATTCATGTGAGTAATTATATAGTTAATGTTTATAAAAAACCCTAATCTGCATTATTTATAATGGTACCCGAGGCCGGACTTGAACCGGCACGATATTTCTATCGAGGGATTTTAAGTCCCTTGTGTCTACCAATTCCACCACTCGGGCAAGTCTATAAGAGCATAGGAATATATAAGTCGTGATATTTTACTTACTAAGCAGATTTTTTAAAAGTATTTAAAGTATAAATTAAGCCTGTATACAACGTTATTAAAAGGGATAAAATTAAAAATATGTCAGCAATGACTACAATCAACATATTGTTAATAGACAATCCTAATAAATATACAAATATTGTGAATAATTGAACTGTGGTTTTAATTTTTGCGATAAAAGTTACTTTTGTTAAATTGCTTTTTCCTTTCCTAGCATTAAAATCTCTTAAAGCACTAACCCATATTTCCCTTGTTATAATTGTTGCCCCAATAAAGCCTATCAAATAACTTGATAAGCTTATTGCAAGGCCAAATAAAATAAAAAGAATAAGAATTTTATCTGCTATTGGATCAAGTATTTCTCCTAACTGAGATTGCAGATTATACTTTCTTGCTAAATAACCATCATAAAAATCAGTTATCCCAGCTATAAAAAATAATATCAATGTTAATGGATATCTATCTTGCAACATTATTAATAAGAATATTAAAGCAGCAAAAACAATTCTCGATATTGTTAACAAATTTATGAAAGTAGACATATTTATAGCTTTTCTTTGATAGATTTAGCTATTTTGGCATTAATGCCTCTCACAGTCATTAAATCTGTAAATTTAGCTAGCTTTACATTTTGTATGTTTTTATATTTTGAAAGCAATCTTTTTTTAAGAACTTCGCCTATTCCATTAATATTATCAAGCTCAGATTTTTTTATTGCACTTCTCTTCTTTTTTCTTTGAGCTTGAAGCGCAAATCTATGTGATTCATTTCGTACTTCTTGTAATAATAAAAAAGCCTTTGAGTATTTATCTAATTCAAGCACTCCTGTTTCCTCAATAATAGTTTCGGTAGCCCTAACTCGATTTACTCCTTTCACAATAGAAATTACTTTAATATCATTATGCCTCGATTCATTGATAACCTTCTTTACAAAATTGAATTGAGATCTTCCTCCATCTATAAGAAGTAAATTTGGTTTTATTTTTGGATCATCATAATATTTTAGCCTTCTTTCAATAACATGCTTCAATGAACCAACGTCATTACCTGAAAGTTTTTTGGGAATATTAAATAATCTATAATTGTTCTTCAAAGGTCCTATTTTTGAAAAAACAACACATGAGGCCACAGCATTTTCACCAGAAATATGGCTTACATCATATCCTTCAATTTTTTTAATATCTTTCAGACCCAAATAATTACTTAACTCATTTAATGCAAAAGTATATTTGTCTTCTTTGCTTATATGATTCTTTATTACCTGTATTGCATTTAAATTGCATAAATTAAATATCGGTCTAATTGATTTGCTAGGTGAGTGAATAATTTGTACTATTTTTTTATGT